>Ga0210059_1000691_pt1 | contig 45535 bp, 34 predicted proteins | sample Ectturendosymbi2_FD_188042 | JGI IMG/M metagenome (GOLD analysis project Ga0210059, IMG submission 188042) | Ecteinascidia turbinata endosymbiont from Florida, USA - Sample 2 (SPAdes) (version 2) | ecosystem: Host-associated > Tunicates > Ascidians > Unclassified | place: Key West, Florida... | reverse complement strand
TGGATTTTTAACACCTGTTCACATTACAGTAAAACAGAAGTCAAAGAATAGACCGGACATTTAGAATGACATGACTTTAGCTATCACCAATACGTCTCCACGAATTTCAAGACTAGTTGCACGGCTGTAAGCACAGTCGTGCTACTGATTAGCATGGGTGCTGTTAGTTATGTGTATGAATGTAAATACAGTGGATGTAGGCTGCCATGTAAAATGATGTGCTTTTCATCTTGTCGGTTGTTATTTGAACACCTTAATGTTGCAGTTAATGGCTGGGGCTGAGCGACTATGTCATATTTTTGAATGGGGTCGCGAGCTTACGTCATATTTTGAAATGGGGTCGCGAGATGAAAAAGGTTGGGAACCACTGTCTTAGACAAACTGGCGATTTTTATTCAACGTTGCTGTGCATTTGTTTGTTAAGCGAAAAGTTTGATTTCTCACAGGTGCAAAGTTTTTGTTGCTGGGCTTGTGAACGTTGTAAGCATCTAAGAAAATGCAAATGGTAACGAAAACAGACAACGCTATTATTAAGATGGAGAAATGCCACTCACTGTTCTCAAAAGCGATATTTTTGATGATGCTGCGCCAGGGGCAGATGCCTCCCCTTCCCCCTGGCTGCGCCACTGACTTCAAGGCAAAATCATAAGTTTGCTTCAAGTTATGCATGCAGCCAGATATATTGAAGTCGAACCAAGTTACAAAAACTGTCATATTAACATATACTTCAAAACAAAACCGTAGTTGCGTATGCAACGAAGTGTTGAACCCAGTGCCATAGTTTTCCAAGCATTCAAGTCAGTCATACGCAACTTTGCCGGTAGCAGTAGCCAATGCTTCGAAGCCGCAACTGCTTTAAGTTTGTCGCTGATGCTGAGTTTTTACCGAACCAACGTGGAACCTATCGATCAGGTCAAAAGCAACCTGAGCTAAATCTTTCCTGATGCTGCTAGCTTACTGCAAACAAATCATCCAAAATCAGCGCAAACAGTGAGAAGAGCAGTTACTATCAACATGTGGTGACGGAAGAGCTTTTGCGAAATTTTTCCTTTTGCCACCACTCACGCTAAGTAGCGAATAGCGGTAAAATGGTGACAGCTCGCTACCCCATCCTTTATTTTTTCAAAAAAGAGCGTCACTCCCGCTAACGCTCCTGGAAAATTAGCTCGCTGCAGTAGCTCGGTACTGCCCAGCTCTGCCAGCTACATACATATTACCAAGATCGGCAGCTTAGCTGAGTCTGCCATGTGTAGACTGGGGTCGTCACTTGGAGGCCTACTTACCTTGCTTCTCGAACAAGGTCACCATAACCACTTATCTTTATATCCCCTGGCAGAATATCATTTGACATCATTATGTTGCCAAATTTTCCCATGAATTACCGCACCTTTTCTTAATGATAACCCCTGTAAATGAACTCGCAATTTAATTGCTGTTAAAGCCGATTGTTTTACTGGAATAAGGTTACTCTAAAAAGCTTTTACTTTCATTGGTAATTCAACTATGTGGTATATTTGATCAGCTTGTTTACTGCTAAAGCAATAATGAAAAAGCGTATTAAAAAAGCCACTTGTTACATTACGGAGCTACTGATGAAGCTGAACAGGTATCATGGAGTGTCCACACCCAGAAGTTGTTGGTCTCTTAATTTAACCCTTAGATTCACTGACGGTGGTTGTTCCTCTGTGATCATACTACCATGTGCTCTCAAATATTCCGATGACAAAAAGTGGTCGAGGGACTGCCACACATGTAATATGCAGAAGTTCAACTGGTACTCAATTAATACTGTTTCACTTATCTCGAACAGCGTAAGACACTGCTGTTATTTTATACAGAAAACGAGCCAAACACTAACAAACACCAACAGCAAAATCTTGTTATTTAAAGTTGATAATGAGCTAAATACACAAAGTTACTCCAGTAAGCTACCTTAGTACGTTATACAAGTTGAAGACAATTTTGCTATTGCTGTCTTTATGTTGTGGAAGCTTTGGGAATAAGCAAATAACTTCAGCTACAATCATCTCACAGGCTCATGTTTCAAAAACAAATTAATGAGAGTTATATTTGGTGGTTCATGCAAAACAAAGAAGGTAAAAACAACATTAAAAAAGCTTTTTTGAACATCTTTTGACTAAATTGAAACGTCTGAGTGATTAAGATAAGACAATAAAAGAGCTGTCTTTACCAATGCAGTTGATTTAACATTCCTTTGTTTGTGTGAGATTTACCAGCAAAGTAGTGTTTGTTGGAAGAGAAACGAAGTTAATTCCGTTGATAATCCCAGAAACGAATTGCCATATGAGAACAGAAAAGATAATGTACACATAAGAAAAACTCTTGTTCGATTTTTTAAGGTGATGAATTTCGCTTATTAATATCGATACTGTTGTCAAGCTAGCGCAGAAACCTTCGGTTACAGCATAAGCGATGACAAATAACCAGCACGGATCAGAAGCGCAGCATTGAGCAGGAAAACGAGAAAGCACTATATGAACGAAAGCCACAAGAACATTTCCAATTAGATTTGCTGCAAATGTACCCAAAGGAAGATTGTACTTCTGTATTTGACACCGGTAGAGCCTGCCTCTCAAGCAAGCACCTAAGCCTGCTGCTAACACTGCCGCAATGTAAGACTTCCAGGTGATGGAGATGTTGATGAGCAAGCAGATGACTAAGACAAAAAAAACGACAACCAAACAAATGACGACGCAAACGTCTATAAACATAACTTTTTTTCTGCCAAACTTTCCTTTAACTTTGGTGGCAAGTTTAACTCCCACGTCAATTCCGCTTCCAAAAATTCCGTGAAAAGCATAAATGCTAATCAGCAAAGATCCAATGACGAAAACCTGAAAAACCAAGAAGGTATTAAATGAGACATTTGTTCATTCCACAACAAGGCATTGTGGAAAAATCTGCATTAAGAAAGGTTTGCAGAAAGCGAGGCGACTGGACTAATTTGGTCCAGAGACATTGTTTTAAGAAATTGTTGTCACGCAGCTATGCAACAGTAAATCAAGCCAGTGTTTGCGTTGCCTGGATTATGTTGTAGTCAGGCGGCGCCTGTACTGGTAATTTGCAAACGCAGAAGGAAAAAACAGAGTTGCGGAATCGGAGCCAGAGTGGGAGTTGTAAGGAGTCGGAGGTTTTTGGGTGGAGTAGGAGTCAGATTTTTTGTCCGACCCCGACTCCGGGTGTCAATCCCTTTGCGTTAAGGAGTCGGAGTCGAAAATTTTGGAAAGGTTGGAGTCGGAAATTTTGGAAAGTCAGATTCGGGCGTTGGAGTCGGAAATTTTGGAAAGGTTGGAGTCGGATATTTTACCTCCGACTTCGCAACCCTGGGAAAAGCTTACAATTACTGAAGTGAATGTCGCACGCAAGAACGTACAAGTTGTGTTATGATGTTCATACAGGCAATACTACTGTAGAAAAGCGAATAACATCAAATTGTACGGAAAGGTCTTCTGTTCAGAAATTCAAATACAACATGTAAACTTGGATTTTTACAAAGTGCATTACTTTTTAAGAGTTTAAGAAAACGCCTCCATTTAATTTGAACATTGCAGTTGTTGTTGTTTGTCTAGTAGGTGAGTTTGCTTAATGCTTAGCTTAGGGCTATAGACTATGCTCACAAAGCATACGTTTATACACTGTTTAAAAATTTTTCGAACCAAGCACTGTGGGAGCTTCATGATATGGAAAAGAAAATAACACAAAATGTTATTCAAGAATCCCGTGTCATTAAACATGCTCTTACGAATTACGACAGACCTAGATTTGTCACTGATGACAAAATGGTCGGTATTTTTACAAAACACATCTGGAAACCTAAGTACAAAACGATTATAATGAAACCGATTTAATTCAGGAAGAGGGTTGTTACGTCAGAAGCATTGAACATAGGAATTACAGAAGTTCTGCGAGGACAACGCAATCTGTCACAGACTCACAGGCTAAGCTAGACCGAAATAGACCGTTTAAATATAGAAAAGAAAAAGATGACTGGAGCTCATAACGCAAGTGCTTTGTAATGAACAACTTTTTGAGCTGTTTCTTTCTAGTTCTCTTTCTGGCGACGGTTCTGAGGCCACGATGCAAGCAAGCGGAAATGGCCGCCGCAGGCCACTCGTCACACTCCGGAAAGGAGTTCAGGAAGCTAGTATAAATGTAACTGAAGAAAAGTTTGAACACTAACAAAGTAATGCTTACAAACGCACGGTAAATTATCTTCCTATTCTGTACCTGTGCTTGACCATCTATCGGGGTTTCTTCGATCAAGATAAGACTAAGGTGTTGATTCCAACTTGACCATGAAGTTAGGGTTGCACAAAATCCAACCAAGAGCCCGTTACATAAGGAAACCACGTTTGTGTCAGCCAACAAAGTTTCTAAAAGTCCTGAAATTGATACAGTCTGGTCAAAACAATATCTTTGTTGATGGATTTTACGCGAAAATAATGTGTCTGCCATGAAGGCATGTACTTACGATTGCTATAGTTTTAATAGTAAGTCGAAAAAAAACACTGAAAGTTTTGTTTTGATACAAAGTCGCAGCCTGTTAACCAAAAGATGTTTGTCCAAACAGCGGCTGTTGACATGTAACAATCGCAGTTGTTCATGTTCAAACGTCAATTTACGAAATGGCCAAGGTGGATTATGAATTTAGCTTCTTATAGCGATGACGCGGTTTATTGCTTAAAATAAACAGATTTACTGGTAACTTGACGAAGAGAAATTCTCAGTTTCGAATTTTTCATGCATGATTCAATTTACGAAGCTGTTCCCCAAGCAAGATCCCGCTATTTACCAGGAGCGGATCCAGGGGGACGAGTGAGGCAATCGCCCCCCCTAAAACCTACGAAAGTAACTTTATTCACCGTGATTTTGTACAATTCGGAATATAGCATTCACGGTTTGAGGCCAATTTGCCATCCATTGCTTTGTCACAGCAGTGTTTGAACTATATTTCATCTCTCTTACAGTAGTGAACCCGTAATGAGACTCGACTACCAAATATTGCTGAAATCGCCCCCCAAATCCTACTGGCTGGATCCGCTCCTGCTATTTACCAATAGCTGTCACTTGCGTGCAGAAAGTTATATTAGTGATTACAGTTTATGTGATCTTACCAGCTATAAAACATCCTATAAAGTTCGAGAAGAAAGAAACGTTAATGAGTCTCGTACGTTCTTCCAGGATCAGAGTGCTTCCAAATAGCTCATCCAATCCTATTCGTAACAAACAGCCGCAGAAAGCAAAAAACCTGCAAGCGTGATACAAGAGTTACAAAGGCTGTTACACGCTCGAATTATACGGTAAACAAGTTGCTTTCAGTTTGTTGTAATTGCAAACGTTTTTTTCTGATCACAATTACTACGAGGATTGCTTGTTGGGGTGCACCAACAGCCCCATAAGCTTTTGAAAAAAATTCAAAAGTCTTGACAAGAAAATATAGTATTTGCCAAATAGAGAAAACAGTCGATTTTGGCAAAGAATGAGCTACTTTGATGTCACCAGAGCAGGCCATCGACCAGGGGGCAACCGGGCAATTCCCCCCGAAATTTTCGATAACATGTTTAGTTATTAGGTACATTAACAAGTTACAATCATTTTGAGCCCCCAAAAATATCAGCTGGTTGCGGGGCTGCTCCTGAGTACATGTTTTCACTATCAAGTACGTATACTCAGCTCTAATTAAAGCAGAATAAAAGAGAATATTCGAATCGAGGTCCATTTCAAAACCTGTTACATTTATAGAACATTCGGCCCTTGCTAACGGAGCTTCGAATACAAATGACTTTTTTCCTTAACCTAACATGAACTATCCAGGAACACAGTAAAGAACCATTATATCTTTTACCAATACCGTTGTTGGTTTTAAAAGTTCTTCTAACTATCCTGACCAAAAAAGTTTGATTCGAACCCATCTCACTTTAATTCTCCATCAAAATGAAAAAAGCTTGTACTGACCATCTAATATGTGTCAACGGTACCAATCCGAAGTATCAGAATGAGTCTATCATTTTACACCACTCACGATATGTAAATGTAAGCAAAAATAGGTGGGGGGCTGGAACGAATATTGATAATTCTCGCTTCTGGTTGTCTGGACGTTGTCTTTGCAAGCTCTTCATCTTGGTCAAAAACACGATTTCTTATTTCTTCAGCTGCTGCTCGACCCGATGCGTATGAAAATGATGTCACCTGCCGCAAGAAGGAAATTTTAAGACAAAGAATTCGGTCCAAATAGAAAGTTAGTAATATTTTGTATTTTGCCAACGTTTTTTTCCACACTGTCAAAAGAAAGATGAGCGCTGATATAATGAGAATGGTGAAGGTTGTTTTTGTCGTACTTAGTCTTGAATGCTGGACATGGAACGTTAGCAGCGCCGCAACTAATGTGATGAACACCTTGAACGTTTCTAGCACAAGCGCGTTTCGCACACAAAGACAATTTATGACAAGTAATTTACAGTTCATACTGGAAACAGATGACAGCTAAGTCAATTGTTCTTTTCAAATTAAATTGATAATCATTATTATTGCGCTTTGTTGGCATATTTTGATTGCTATTGCTTCCTTCTGCATTTGAACAGAACTCTTTCGACATTAATCGAAAGAATAGTTGACTGCAGTACATTTTAGTACTTTTTCAACACCCTGCTCAGGTAACCACAAACCTGATTATATTGGTGCCAAAATCATTCCGATGCAGTCAGATTGTTTGTACTCGTCACTATTCTTTGAACACTATAATCGCTTTTTACTCTGTGAATGAGTGATCGAACTTTGCAGTGTCCGTTTGATCGAAGGCGTGTCAAGCCACAATGCTTTCGCATTTTACCTAGACTCGACCAATCTAGGAATTTGCGCCCTACTCCGCAGTAGTGCTGTAACAAGTGTTACGTGTTAGCTAACATTACAATAATGTTAAGAATGAGTTTGTAACCCTATGGTTCTGACTTCAATGCAGTTGCAAAAAGTCTCTGTAACCCTGTGATTCCGCCGGTTTCAATGCCTTGTACTACGTTCTGTTTTATCTGTTTTTATCGACCTGCGTTCTGCAGAGTGTGTGTGTTCATACTATGGACTTCGTGTCTGCTCATGAACAAATAAATTAAAATTCCAAACGTTTCAGGAGCACAGGCACATTTTTCAACAGCTCAGCAATTATTCCCAAGTTTATCTGACCCGAAGCAACAAACGTGTATATTGATTTTTTTTCAAAATCAAACATATTTTCCTTCCAAAAAATATTTGGAAGCACCAAGTTACCTCCAGCCAAAATGGCAAAGTTCCTGTTTTAGGTAAGTATGAACAATCGAGGTTAACTATGAGTCACTCGCGTCGACCGAGCTTGTCTTGTCATCGAATCGTCCATCAAAATGCCAGACTTGTTTATGTAAAAATAGCATTGGAGTCCTCACGCACAGCTTTTCTTTTCACAAGTTACAAAGTTAGATATGCACTGTCACCTTGCCAGTAACCCCCCTTATGCATATTTCGAAAGGACTATTCGACAGAACTAGAAAAAGTCAGGTACTGAGGAAATCAGGTTAATAAGTGTAGGAGTCTAGGAGTCTTTTCAAAAATCTAGTTGATAACTGAATTACACATTTGGTCAATAGTTACATAGCGGAGTTTGAAATATGATGCAAGAAGACTAAAAACGATTAAAACTGACAACTTTGCAAAAAGTTAAAGCTTTAAAACGTTAAAAGTAACGATGAAGCTTCAATAACCTAAGGAAAATTAAGACCCTTTTCAACAGTTGCCGACGCTTTCATAATCACATTCAAATACCCTTACTGTGCTATATGCAATTGCAACAAAGCACGGGTAACTTGATTTTGATTATACTGTACAAATCCATCATGTTTCATCAGTGCAAACGTCACTAGACAAAACTACATGCCTTACCCCTACCTGAAAAGACGATCAGGTTGAAGTTAGCGCTTGGTCGTGATTTAAACAGAGTAAACTGTCGTAGATTTTCATGAAACAATAATACTGTAGACTTAGAAACTTCCGGTGTCATGTTCTTAAAATCATTTTTTAGAAGTTGTTATCACCATAATTGACACTAGTTTGATACAGGTAATACAAACTTTAAAGCAAGGTAAAAGGCAACAGACATCGGTTTCACTTCAACCAACTCCTCGCATGCTGATTACCACTTTTGAGAGAAAGATAAAGTAATGTCAGTGATACCACAGCATGCAACATTTTACAACTGAAACCCACCAGATTTCTTAGTAAACAGTAAAAATGAGCATGACATGAACTTTTTTAACAGGAACAAACAGTCAAACTTCAGGTAGAATTAAGGATACAGTGTCGAACAAAACAAAAAAACGCTGACACACACAAAAAGGAGATGTGCCCTGACGAAGAGAATATATTTACTGTGGTTCTGTAAATCACTACAGGGCTGATTAAGGTTTCTTCGAACTGACGTTTCAAACAAAGTAGCTGCAGTAAGTCAAAATCTAACGACAACCAACTTCCTGACATAGGAATTACAAAGGCCGATCATAACAAAAAACATTAAGGTGACATCTGTTAAATAACTGTTTTACCTCAGTTGTCCCACTCATTTAGTCAGTGCTTAACCGAATCACATCCCCTTGCAGACAGCTTAACCGCGCATCTACCGCCGTTTATCCTGCTAGCTACTAAACGGAGGTATTTGGAAGCTTTTCATTCATTCACGCACAAAAGGAATTAGATACCTTCTCGCTGAAACTTGGGCGTTGTGTACAACTTCGCTGAAAGTATTGCGGCGTTGTGTACAACTTCGTACAACTGTTGGTTTCGGTTTATTGGCTCAGCGGGATGTAGGTTAACTAATGAACACCGATTTTGTCAAATAGTAAGTTAGTGTTGTGGCCAAAAAAGATATTTCGAGTTGCTCACAACATGTGTCGTTTAGTCCATTTGTGGTTGATCCGCCCAAATTAAAGAAAGTGTACGTACGACGAAACCGACTCGACCGAACTGATGGCCTTGACGTTTTTGAGCTGTTTAGTCAGCACCTGCGAAAACAGAGCATCGATTTGCTAACGCCGTGTACAAGTCTCCCACGCTCATTGCCAACTTCTAATTTATTGCAATTGTGTCACGTTGAACCGCCGGTTAATACGATGATCAGCGAGGAAGAAAGCGATGACCCGACAGAAACTCGATCGTAATGTGAAAAATATGTCGCAACCATTAAAGATTAACTTGATAATTGCTTCGGATGTATGTGATATTGAGCTGTGTGTATAACCCACGTACGAGCGTGCAACTAACCAATTTTTGTGTTTTGCAGGCAAATAGGCAACATGAATGTTGTAGAAAGTTTGTATCTGTGCTATAAGGGTTTAGCGAGAACGCGCAGTACTTTCAAGCATCCTAAGTACCAACAACCCTATCACGCTCTGGTCTCCAAACTTACTAACGAAGAAGTCAATGGAGCCCTATTGAGCGTCTTGGTCAGAGTGAAAAGCAAGACCTTTTTTTGCGTGCAGCTAAGAATCGACGATTGTGATAACCACCAACGCTACTACATCGGCATAAACCGGAGATACGAGAATATATGTGTGGCATATATTCATGTCGCTCCCATGCCTCAGCCATTGGCAGCGTATTTGTGGGCTTGCAGGTCTCAAGATCAAAGACCTTACCCTGGAAGCTATACGACAAGCACTACTCCGAGCGAACGAAGTGAACTTCCGTGCGTTGGCTCCGCATCGTCGTGCGTTCGTACGCTACGATGATCCTACAGCCGCCGACGATGGCAATCAAGACAAGGCCTCCATAAGCGACGCCAGTGATTTGCCATGGGAATTAAGCCGAGGCGCGAGCAACCTTATCGAGTCTCTCAACGACGACAAATTGTCAACCAGCGAAGGGCCTTTTCCAAGGAAAACTGCCTCACCTCGCAAAAGGAGCAAGAAAGAAACATCGCGAGAGGAGAGTGGCGAGAACGAAGCGGACGAACAGAATGAGCACGAAGAAGCATATGTCGACTGGACACCTGAGGAAGCGCTGTCGTCAAAACAAGAAATGAGGGAGTGCCTGTTCGATATCCAGGAACTGCTCGCTTAGTGCAGCGCGCTCACGAACATCGGTCCGCGCGCTGCATCACAATCCTTGTACGTAGTCTCGTAATCCCGCCTGCGCGCACCATCTAATTGCAGTATCGCGCTGTGCTAAGGTCGCCGCTAGTGACAAAAAGAAACTAAGAATGAGGCATCACTCGATTGCTTACTTGAAGTAGCACACAGTAATGAAAACGCCTACGCGAAGAGGACAATCGGCCGAACGCGAAGACAATGTTTGTCATGTACGCTTTACCGTTTCGCGCTGCATTAAAATCCCTGTACATGGTCTCGTAATCCCGCCTGTGCGCACCACCGAATTGCCGTATCGCGCTGTGTTAATATCGCCGCTAGTGATAAGAAAGAACTAGGATTGAAGTATCACTCGAGTAATCGTTTGCAATAATATGCGGTTAAGGTAAACGTCTACAGGAAGACAACATCTGCCATACACGCTCCACCGCTTCGCCCTTAAATAGCGCTGCATTTGCGCTGCTTCGACATTCATGATTGAATCGCGACTCTGGCTTGGATATGACATCCATTAAGAGACTTTGCTTGGTAGCAACTAGTTTGACGATATGACGTAATATGTTACGTATCATATGGTTGAGGTTGTGATCGATGCTTTCACCTATGGTATTGAATAAACCAATGCTCACAAAATATATTCGAGACTTGACTCCAGTACCTGACCACGGGGTTAAGGTGCTGTTAGTTAAGTAAGAATATCTGCGACTGAGTTATGCTCAAACACAGCGGGTCTACGATTGATCGGCTTAAGATTATTGTAAAACGGGGAAACTCCTCGCCCGTGAAGAACAAAATGCCACGTAATCGTCGGGCAAGGTGGCAACAAAATTAGTGCTCTTCGCAATTCCTCATCGGTCGAAAGTTAGCAAAAAGAGTGATGGAGTTTCAAAAACGTAATTTTGTAACAAGTTCTTTTTTTATTACAAATAAAACAGCCACAATAATCGAAAACATTGTTTTATTCGACGTTTCGTCTTATGCGTAAGCCATCATCAGGAATAAATGAAATGCAACAGTTAAAGGAAAAATTAAGGATGCAATTTAGGGCATTCGTATTGTGTTGCGTCATATAGACCACTATGTGTTAAAAAGCAGCAGGGGAATGGATGAACCAACGACGTTGAGATCTGGCTGGTGTTGCTGTATCAAAAGAGACTCGAGTAGGTAAAGTTCAAGTTCGTTTTTTTGTAACAAGTTCGTTTTTTCAGCAAGCTCTATCATTGTCCTCTTGAAACAATTAACCTGCCCTCACAGAATAAGATTCATAGTTGAGGCACTAATCCCATCTTGCCTTTACGTTCGATCTTGAAATCTATCTGATTTAATGAAAACAAATCAGAGATATCAACACTCATTGCAACTCGAGATAACAATTGCTTGCGGTCTTATAAATAAGAGACGCCAAACGTTCATGTATTTGGTAACAGTGGACTAAAATCGTTCGTTAACCTACAATGCAACCCACCAAGCTTGCGGGCGAAAACACTTTTTGGTCTGTTTTTTTTTCATTGTTTCATTTTGTATCAGCCAGGTACAAACTTAACTTTAATTACCTTTCAAAGGGCTAAACTGAAATACTCGTATTTGCTACTGGTAAAGGCCTAAGCATTCCAGCTGCCACTGCTTGACAAGTTTGATTAATTGAAGCTATTTTGCGTAACAAGTCTCGATTTTTCTAAGCAATCTTTGTTTTTCCAAGACCGAAGCAATGATTTCAGTTGATTTTTAACTGAATTCATTGACGAATTTTTTTACCTGACTCTGTCGTGCCCACAGCATATCTTGGGTTTTCTTATGTTCACTTTGACGCCCTCCACCATACGAAAACCTTGTAATACACAAAAATGGTTTTGTTCGTTCGTTGTCGTCTGTATCTGGCGTGTGACCCCGAAATGTCTGTTTGTTTTGCTTGCATTAAACACGGAGAAGTTTGTGCTGAGCTGCCAAGGTAGTTAGGTACCTTAAACTAATTGCCCAACCAGCAAACCGTTCATCCTACTTTTGAGTATCAGTTACTGCACTGCTTAAATTTTATTATCATTCACTGATATGTCTATCTGAAAGACAGTGTCATCGGTTCCATATCGCAATATGGCATAGTATAAGTTTCGCATATTATGCTATGCTTGGTTTTCCTGCGTTTAAAGATTCTACAAGTATCTTTGCTGGCGCGAAGGCGAAAGTCACCACATTCTTGACGTGGACAGGTATTTCTAGCAGTAATGCAACAAACTCGGCAACATTCTGTAGAAGCTGATTTCAGCGCACCAGTTTCTTTGTTTATTTCGGAACGCTTCCATATTATGATTACCAGATAGTCTTCTAAAGAAAACTTTTGAGTGCTCTTTGTGAGCATTTTAGCCAGTGCTAAATTTTGTGTGCAATTAGGCACTCTAAAAACAAGTGCGCAAAACAATAAATGCCCATAGAGTTCTAGTGTAATGAATAGGGCTATTTCAAGTCATAAAAGTCATAGTTTTTCTATGGTTCAGGAAGCTATGAAACGAATTTTAAAAGGAAAATCACACCCCTGCGAAGTCTACAGCAAAAGTTATAAAGTCATAAAAAGTCATATTTCCCATGTTAGGTCATAAATTCATATTTTCCATATTTTCAACTTAATTCAATAAGGAAGTCATTGGAACAATCTCAAAATATCAGTGAAACTACTACATTGATAGGTCCAAGCTGCATTGTTCAATTTGAACCCACTTGGGCACCCTGCATATGTAGGCAAAGACGTAGGTGAACCTTGGATGAAATGTAATGCACTGCCTAAAAATGCATGTTCTTGCTGCCTCAAAGAAACAAACCAGTGTCCATGCATGCTTTCGATTTGCTTCAAAGTTCAAAACATGCCATCTGTTTTGCTCATGTTTTGAGCTGTTTATTTTAGTGGGGCTTCAACAAACCATGGGGCTACCATCTCTTATGCCTATAGTCGTTGGTAATGTTTCTTTGTAAAGTAGTTGTATCCGTTCTAGCTCATTCATTTTGGTTTGGTCATATAAAAGTCATATTTTCTGAAATATTAAGTCATATAATCAACTTTTTAGATCATAAGAAATAGCCCTAGTAATGAATCTGTTTGACATACCCTGTGAAAATCAAGCACATGATGTGATCTGGTAACCGTTCCTGCCCCTATGCGTTTCAGCTCAGGCTCTTATTGAAGAAAAATAAACTTTAGGTCAAACAAAGAAAAATTGATCTTCTGGTAATCTGTTTGTTTTATTTATTTATTCGCGGGCGTTTTTATGCAACTGCTACGAATCACCATATAGTAGCGGAAAGAACAGTACTTTAAAGGGTAAAACTGCAATTGAGAAATAAAAGCGTGAAGTAGTAAAAACTGAGAAAACCCCTGTGAAAGCAGCAGCGCATTGTCATATTTCCGGCTCTGGTTGCAATCGATGATCTTTTTATTTATCTTTTGACTTATACTTTCGTTTGTTGCTTTATTGTTATTCACCGGAGATATTATTTTTCATTAAATAAGTTTTATGTTCTTCCACTTCCTTATGAAAAATCAATCGAATTTTAAACGATTTTCCAAATACAGATTTAATCACGATTGCGGTCAACAATGAGGACAAAGGCATTATTTTCAGAAAAAAGTTTTTGGCTTTCCCCACTACAAAATATCTTCTTGTACTCCTATGTTTACGGCTGTATATCTCATGCCACATGCTCGACTTCTCAAAATTACCTTGTTTTTAACCATGTTTGCATTCAAAGGGAAACGCACGCTTTAAGATTTCAAGCAGAAAATAGTTTGTCGATTGCTCCTTGTTCATTTCAGTGGAACACACAATCACTGGCAACACTTGCGGATGCGCGGCTACCACAGAAATTGTTTTATCGAGCACTCGACCTTAGCTGCTGTGGATGATTTCACGTTGACGCCTGTTTTCTTACCATCAACGTGTGCTACGACGCAGCTGAGGGAGATTTGGATTAAAAATATGTGACATACCAACCATACGCCTAGCCAGGGGGCCAAGGGGGCTATGGCCACCCCAAATTTCTAAAACTTCTTGTCGTTGAGTGCCTTCAGATGTGGTTTCTCAAACAAAATCTGTTGCTCGCTTAAAGTCAAAATACTTGGTCCTCCAAAGTTTGGGCTGGCTACACCACTGATATCAACAGCTTTTATAACAGTATCATCCAACAACTGTGTCGGTGTGAACTTGCACCTCGATTGGAGTGATTTCCTACTTGCCACGGCTTGCATTTTAAATGGCTGACTTTTGTATAAGATTTTATAGACACGTAGTAACCAAACACAAATTCCTAGAATTTTTAATATACATGTCAAAAATTCCGTAAAGTTTCCCCTAACAAACTAATTAAGGCGACATGCTACGTAGCATCAAGTTTTGAGAAACACTTTTAGGAACATGGCAGACATGTCATGGATATTATTGCATTTTTTATCTGTTTCTTTCAAGATGCCAATCTTATTTCATCTTAGATTTATTCAAATGTTTGAAAAAATCTGAAACACGATGTTACGCGTATTTGGAGGTGAAGAAGGCCCTTTCATTAACAAGGAGTTTCCTGGCCCTTATGTTAACAAACATTTTTTCAATGCTTGGGTGATGGGTATTTTTTAAAATCTTATTAGGAATTATAATTTTCACCGATTCCATTTCAAATTTTTAGTGAGATAGAGGTTTCTTCAAAATAATTTTTTCCGGTTTTATACGCAACTCTACAACCTGCCAGATTTTGAGTAAAAGCCTTCAAATTACGTGATAGCCCCATCCTTGCCATAAGTCATCTGTGAGATGTCCACAGACCGTTGCGCTTCGCTGCCGGTAGGTTGCAGCCTAAATCAAGCAGTTTTCACGTGTCTTAGCAACTGCATAACTCGCTATGCAATTGTGCTAGAGAGCTGTTCAAACCCTCAAAAGAATCGGCAAGTCCTCAAGTCTGCAATGAAATAACTTTTTTTTTATTTTGGGTTTCGGATTTTTTGTGAGTGATGTCATAAGTGGAGTAGTTTTAGGCCTTTTTGGCCCACTTCAACTGGCCCTGGGACCAAACCGCTAGATAGTGGTATTTCGCTCAAGTTTTTATTGGAAACTAGGCTGAAATTCGATGCTTGTGAAATTTTGGATGACTTGCTGGGGTCTCGGGTTCAAAAGTTGTGGCCTAAAAACAACAAAATAATTTCTTAAACCCCAAATTAGATTATCAGTTATTTTTTTGTTTATAGATTATAACTTTTGAACGCGGAATCCTAGAAAGTCGATCAAAGGCTCAAAATACTCGGATTCTAGCCTAGTTTCCAATAAAAATTTGAGCGAAATATTTTCATTTGGCGGTTGAGCCCTAGGCCAGGTAACATGAACCAAAATGGCCAAAATCATACCTCACTTATGACGTCACTCACAAAAAAAACGAAACCAAAAACCAAAAATTTTTTTCATTGCAGGCTCGAAGACTTGCCGAGTTTTTTAAAGGTTTGAACGGCTCTCTAGCACAATCGTCTGACGAGTTATGGAGTTGCAAAGCGGTGCAGAGTTAGCGGCTCATCGCGAGATTTTTAGGTAGGATATGCTCGTACGACGGCAGCGAAGGTTCAATAAACTTTTTATACACAAGAGATCAGTGAAAAACATTTGGTCGATTTCTGGCATCAGTTCGAAAACACAAAAATAAAAATATTCAAGTTTATTGTCATAAAGGTTTGCACACAGGTTAGTTAAATGCTTATCGTCACAAATTCTACAAAAATGATATTAGCTTTCATTCAAAGCATTGCGCTTCCACTGGTGTAGGGCCTTTCAACATTCAGTGAAAATCTTCAAATTATCAAAACCCTAATAATACGCAACAAGAACAACAACTTCACCGCTGCTGAACCCACTTTAGCTTTACACAGTTTATCGCTGAACAAGCGTTTGGGCAAAATTGCTAACCCAAAATAGCATCTCATGATTGCAATTCGTTTAAGCTTAACTGCTTGCTCCAGACGGTTGACTGAAGCTAACGCCATTTATGATGGCGCAGAGAGTCTGCGAGATGACGACAGTAAGGATGGCGTAGCTGTAAGCAAACCTGGGGTGATCAGGGCGCAGTTTGTAAATTTCGCTCATAAAAGTGGAGATGGTCGTGAGGCAAGCACAGAAACCTGTTCCAATGGCGTACGTTACAATTTTCCCCCAACAAACCGCCACGCCACTGCAGTCAGAATTTGCTGCCTGGGTGTTGATAACATGCATCACCGCCAGAACCACAGCTCCCAGCACGTTGGCAAGCAATGTTCCAAGTGGCAACTTAAATTTTTCGATTTTGAATTTTGATAACCAATTGCGAAGGCTTGCACCAAAAGGAGCACAAAGCGCTGCCAACCATATGCCCTTCCCCGAAGCAATGGGATCAACTGCGACGCCAACTATAAAACCAATGAAGGCCAGTAAAAGTAGCACGCCAACGCAAACATTTGCTATCTTTGGCCCGTTTCTGCTAACGTGTTTCCCAACCAGATTCCCTACATCCTTCCCAAAGTCGATTCCAACAGCGTAAGATCCGATGAAACAATAAAACCCAATAAACCACGCTGCTATGGACAGGACCTGCAAAGAAGACAAAAGTGAAGTGGGTTTGTGATCTTTCATAGCTTTTCCCTGTTGTTCAACGTCACAGCAACGTTGCAACTGCATACGCAAGGATAACGGATAAAGAAACACACTCCAAAAGACGTGCAATGCACTAAACACATTCTAGCAAAATGCATTTACAGAGATTCGTCAAGGTGTTACGTAATACGTACATCGTAAACATTTTAACTTTGGACATAAATCTGCTGCAAACCCTAATCCGAGAAAAGCATTTTTACTTTGATTGATGCCATTAGCCCAAAAAGTTAGCACCTCATTTTTTGCAGAACTTCCCTATTATATTCGTTTCATTCTGCTGTTAGTTCTGATTAATCTGATTTTTTCCGTCAAAACAGATTCTTTTGCTAAGAAGGAACACTGCCCTCACTCATCTGATTTTGAAAATTTCATACCTCTACCGTAGAGGAAATGCCGCGTCAGACACCTAGTCTGGTATGCAGGCCCGTAGCCAGGGGGGGCATTCGGGGGCAGTGCCCCCCCAAATTTCTTTTGTTCCCCACAAGTTTCTTGTTATCAGAAAAATTTGTTTTGAAAATATAATAAAATCAAAAATCGTGCACCCCTAAAAATGTATTTTGCCCCTCCAAACCTTAAATCCTGGCTACGGGCCTGCCGGTATGCCTATGTTTACACTAAACTGTAAAACCAATGGGTGCTTTTTTGGTTCGACTTACCCAAAATTTGATTCTAGCAAGCTATGCAAGTTCAACAACCCCTCCTTGCATTTTGTAAACCAGGTCCAGCGTAAAGGTTCACTATCAGCAAAGGGGTGAATAAATCCATAATCTCAATTTAGTGTATGTTAACAAGTCAGGATTCGGAGACAACGCTTACGGAAAAACGAGATGTTTAACATCAAGGTCTATTGCGCTTTAAGTTAGAAAATTGGTAAATTTGAATAAACGAAAGCCACTGTCGCTTTTTTATAACCTCCAGGATGAAATCAGAGACTTATTATGAAATTATCAATGTTGTTACCTTCCACTCCCTTTATAAGGCAGGATTACTGCACTTTCTACAAATGATTTTTCAGGGCAATTGTCTTTTCTCATAATATCATTTCTTCAAAAACACGCGAAAAAATGATTGTTTCTACCTGACTTTGTGATTCTGTGTTTGTCTCTCCAATCAATGTCATGCTTTGCTGTTGGTTCCATTTAGACCAGGTGGTGAAGCAACCACAAAACCCGGTTGTCAACCCTTTGTACAAAGCTGCAAGTCTTGTTTTGCCCATCGGAGATCCGTTGAGTGCACCTGCATAAACAAACTTTTAAAAATATTTCAAGTTCCAACGCAAGTTTTAATAGATTTGTCGTGTTTTAAAACCAGACATAACCCTCTTTGACGTCATTGGTTTTTCAAGCGTTGTACAATTTATGGCTGAAAAACAAGCAAAGCGTCTCCATTTCAAATTTTATTGCTTTGAGGCCTCGTAACAAAACCGCAATATCAATACTCTTGCAAAGACGTACAGAGTCTAAGTTGCAGCTCACAAACAGCAGAGCGTGCTGCAATCAAGTTTATGCTCTGTGATGTGTGAAGGAATGCAACATTTGAAAATCACTTGAAGCAAGCGATAGAAGCATATGGATTCTTCGCAATAAATATGGTCTACTGTTCGAGTAGCTGTAGGGGCATTCTGTTGGAACCACGACCACCCACTTTTTGCAGAACTGTTTGCGTGTAGTGAGCTTTTCTGGAAACAAATTTGTTCTGTTTTCTGTAATGTATTGTTAATCAACCCATGCATCGACCTTTCTGCTCAATACTGGACTGCGCTATCTTTCTCCGCGGTGTTTGTTCGTTTCCGTTTTCATCTTGCTCGTTGTTGCACTAAAAAACGACTACATGCCTTTACCAAATCAGGATTTGCATATGCCCGCAACCAGGGCAAATTTCCAAAACAGTTGTTAGGTACAACAAGTTACAATCATTTTGCTCCCCCCGAAGATATCAGCTGGTTGCGGCCCTGGTACTCGCGTTTCATTTTAATCTGGTCTTCTCCGTTACCATTCAATCGTTTCCATTTAGCATGTTCTATACTCCACAAAGGCCTCTGTGGAAATACCAAATGACGAAGTTGGAAGACACATTTGACAAACATTTACTCAGAAATATATTGATTAGATCATACAACTTACCCAATACAAAGCACCCCAGTATGTTTGAAAAGAAGGATTGATTCACTAATTCTCCTGGGTCTTCAATATTAGCTAAAGTACCAAATATTTTGTCGAATCCAATTCTTGCCAAGCAGCCACAGATTGCAAAGAAACTGCAAAAATAAATATCAAAACTTTTTCGTCAGACGAAACAATATTCCGATTAAGTTTGCCCTTTGCAATTAAAAATGTTTGACAGAATTAGTACAACACATAAAAAGCCGTTTACCAAGAGGCAACCAAAAAGTTTCGAAGGTAAGCAAACATGCCCATTCCGCTGAACTTCGCATTACGTAGAATAAAGCGTTTTACTTTTGTCACTTACAACAGGCTTGATAAAATAATTCATCGCAACTTTTCAGTTCCCACTAAGGAATGGCAGGTTTTTCAAATAAAACTAAAAAGCCAAAAACTACCATTTCCTTTTTTCGATTTTTCTTAGTGCTTTGAATATCATATTGTATACCATCGTGTTTCCTCAAAAATAAAACAAAGATCCTAATGCAGTGGATTTCAACCTTTTTGTACCGCGACCCATTACAGCAGGGTTTCGCAACCTGTGGGCCATGGAAGAATTTCTGACGGGTCACGGTAGGTATTACTGAACTTGAGTGCATTTTGCAAGATGAACCACTTACCAAAAACTTAGGTAGCTGTTGAGCTACAAACGTCATAATACACGTTTTCGTCATTATGTGTTAGAAATTATTGCGACATGGAAGTTTCCACGTAGCCTACCACTGAAGGCATTTTGAGACAGACAAGACAAGCAGCTCTTGTTTCCATGAAAACGAAATCTAGGACGCTAATGTGGAAGATGACTTGATCTGTGCATTAATATGTATTGAGACTCAAATATCTATGCGTTCTAACAAAAAACAGGCTCAGCCTTCGCATTGATTGTATCGTATGTTGTGTTAACAGTTTTTATTTCTTCTCTGTGCACGTGCAACAGTTGTTGCATTGGAAAAATTGTACAGTAGGTGGGCCACCGACCCTCTGTTTATTAATTGGGCCACATGCTTGGAAAGGTTGAGAATCCCTGATGCATTACAGCAGCGGTCCTGAAAGTCCGGCCCGCGGGCCACATCCGGACCGCGAAGGGCTCCAATTAGGCCCGCGAGCTTTCCTAGAACTGTTTTGCATTTTAACAATTTCGTGTAAGTAAATAAATAAATGTGAGATGTATTTACACCAAAAGCAAAATAATTTAACCAGCACATGTAGGAAATCGGTGGAAATTACAAAGATGTCCTCTACTAATAACAAAATTGCTGACTTAGCAGGTGAAAAACATTGAAGAGAGTGTGGGATTCAAGATAAGGAAGTGCATTTTATATGGATTCTGAAGGGAAACAGCATGGGCTCTCTAATATTCAGTGACTTTTAAAACTTGTGTTCTTGGTGGATGTAACAGAAAAAAACTAACTATCTGAATGCGTCATTGCAAGCAGGGTTGCGGAGTCGGTGTCGCAAGGAGTCGAGGGTTTTGGGTGGAGTCGGATTCTTAACAACACTAGAAGTCGGATTTTTTCATCCGACTCCGGTAGACCAATTGTACCATTTAGTACATCGCACTCCTGTAAGTTAGGAATCCTAACTCGTGCTTGTTAAAATGGTGCAACTTCTTTTGAAACTTTTAATGAAACCGAGAATTCTTGCTGTGCACCACGATTTCCATTGATTGGCATTTGCTACAAAATTGTTGACAGTCAAACTTCATTCACGTTTTATTAAAAAGTCGGTGTCGGGAAATTTTGGAAGCTAAGAGTCGGAGTTAGAAACGAACATTTTACCTCCGATTCCGCAACCCTGCCAAGGAAAGGAAAAACTCATTAACAATCTTTTCGGTGAAATTAAAGCGTTTGAAACCAAGCTAAAATTTTGGCAAAGGCACTTACGCCAACACGTGTTTGACATTTTTTCCGAGTTTGCAAAGTGCACTTAGAGACGGCGAAAGTGACACACTGATGATGAATATGCTGATGAAATTGTAAAGTTGCAACGCGAATTTGATCGCCAATTTCAGGATTTCCGTAATCTGGAAAGCGACATCAAAATGTTTTCAATACGCTTTGAATTTGAAGTTGAATCAGTGCCAGTAGATGTCCAAACGGCTCTTAATCGTGAGGGAACCCCCAGGGGGGAATCAATACATTTCCACGGGGCACGAGCCCTTACGCGCTTTAGAACACGGAAATTTTGATCAATAAATTTACCAAAATATACATATGCTTTTACAGCTTATTTAAAGACAGGGGGCTTGAAACAAAGGACAATTACTTAAGGGAGGCGTAGTAGAAAAAGGTTAAGAACCACTGCAACGGAATTTGTTGAATTGCTGAATAACTTGGATCTGAATGCAAAGTTTCTATCAGAAACGCTTTTGCAGCTTTGCAAAGAGTGTCTCCTAAGATTTCAAAACGTGCCCAAAATTGATTGGGTGTTTGGAAGTATACATTTTTCGAACAATTCATTTCTAAGATTAAATATTGTAAAACCAAGTGTCGAAACAGAATTTCAGATGCACGACGCTCTCCTAGTTGCAGCATCCAGCATGGTACCAAATACTTCAACTATTATGTAACAAAAGAATCAGTTTCATAAGTTACATTGCAAACATGTTTCTGAGCAAATAAAATAAACAACAATACCGGTATACAAACGTGAGTGATGGTGCGCGTGTTGTTTTTCTCAATACACAAAGTAGTCCGGCCCGCGGACTCTGATAAGATCGCGAATTTGGCCCGGCATCCAAAAAGTTTGGGGACCGCTGCATTACAGCAACCCACTATAACACAACGACCCCCATCTACAACTCCAATAAAGCAAATGAAATACAGCTGTGTAGCCTACATAAAATATCTACTCGCGACCCCTCTAGAAACAGTTCATCACACCTCTGGGGTCGCCACCCCCGGGCTGAAATCCACTGTCCTAAAGGTATTAACCCCAAAATGACGAAACAGTGTCATTTTCACAGGAAGCCTTGTTTTCTGATGTACCTTACAACCAGTGGCGTACGCAGAAAATTTCCGACGGAAGGGCCAAGTTTCGCCACAGTCGTGTGACGTTACAAATCAACTTTAGGGGAAGTGCCGAAGGCACGACCATTTTAGGGGCGTCCGGGGGCATGCTCCTGGGAATATTTTGCAAAATTACACCTAAAAATACGCATTTTTGTGCATTCTGGAAGCAAGTTTTAGACAATACTGTTTTTAAATTTTTTTATTTTTAGGGTCTGAGGGGGCGGCCATGGCACAGTGGCCTCCCCCCTCCGTAAGCTAGTGCTTACTACAATCCACGTTTACTCAAAATATACAACAATTTACTCTAAACCTGAAATAGAACAACTTCATGAACAACCACCCACTTACAACAAACAGCACCACTTTCATCTGATGACAATCTGAAGTTGAACTTGTTTTGGGGATACAGGGATTATTATGCAATTTACCTGAACAGCCACTCTAGGCTATATTTTCCAACTATATTTTACTGCTATCTTTCCAGAAATGCGGCAACATTTTATTCGAAACTTTATTTTCGAACATTTCAGGGGGCCCGTCAGGTTTAGTAAATGGAGAATAATTCCAAAGGCGTTGCGGGCTATTCGTATATGAAATTTGCAATCACCTTCCTTGTCTCCGAACATTGATGTCAGCAACGACGAACCCTTAACAACTCAAAGATGTCAATAAAAATTTTGAGGCATCCTCACTGCATTTGTCAAGTTACTGAAACATACGCAAACATTTAGCAGTTATGGAAACGCTTATAGATATATTTACGCAGTTAAAATCTAAACTTTGCAACGTGAAGGCAGTGGCATAGCCAGCCCACAGTTTTTCGGGGAAGTCAATAATATATATCCTAGGCGAGCAACAGAATTTTGTTTGGGCTACCGCCCACCAAAACACAAAACGAGTAAATATGCTAAAAATTTCGGGGGCATGTCCCCCTGGGCCCCCTTCGCTATGCCTAAGCGTAAAGATACACAAAAAAGAAAATAATTTTTGAAAACCACTGAATCGAATCATTTACGTCACCACTTTCAAAATACCACACATTATTTGACATTTGTCTATTGTCAAGTGTTTTAAATTGACTTACGAAATGTGCATGTAAAAAAGCAGCTGAGAAGGTGGTTTCTCTTCACGAACAACCACAGTTTTCTCTTCTTTAATTCCACCAAGCTCCAAATTGCCTGTACCCTGCGATAAACACTAAAATATCATTCCACTTGTTGCTCGTTATTTTCATCACAAGACAACGACATGCGGTAGCTCAAGCAAACGCTTTTCACCGAAATTTTGAATTGTAGACATGTTCTTCATGCATTCATCAAACACCTGTACATTTCGGTTTCTGCGACTTCCGCAAGATAAATTCAACCGCATATATTGTTGCATAGTATTCATCAAACGGAACCATCCCTCGTTGAAGAATCAGCCACTTTAATTATATTATAGAGAATCTATGTAACCAGCTCAGTTGGCAGTAGCAGGCTTTAATCAAAGAAATCGTACTATGCGCCGTTTTACGTTTATCATTTCAGGAAGATTTATCAGGTATGACTAATGCGAAATTTTGCCTATTTGTTTTTTAGACACATGAGACAGTGAAATAATATATATGGTAAAAAAGGTTGTCTTGTGAGTGTTTGACAAAGATGATAAAGCAGTATATTCTACACAGAAAAGCTATACATTTGCGGCTGAATGCTCGTAAACTTAAAAAGCAGCAATGGCTCCACGAACGCTATCGATGTTTATAATTTTGATGCCTTCTTAAAGTATCGGAAACGACAATTGTACTGTGCCAAGATTTGAAGGCTCTAAATTTGCTGTGAGTTTTCGAGGAATCCGCCTGCCGTGCACTGCTTCCGTAACTTTGCGATGATTGGGCTTGCACACAACCACGTTTCAGCAGTAAGTCTGCACAATGGCCACGCAATCGAATCAATTCGCAAATTGTTCTAACAAGAAATCGATTTCATGCGATTTAGGCACCCTCAGTCCCGAATACCGCAAGAAAAAGCTTACGAGTGAAATGATGAATGACTGAAGCAAAATTTAGAGAAAGCACCAACCGTAGTTTTAAACACGCTATGACCATAATTCTGGTCTCACCAAAGCTGGAAAACAAAGCTGGTGCCAATTACGGAATAGCTAGCTTGAAACAACATAGCCATGAGTCAAGAAAACATTTTTTCCAGCACATTTGGCCTACTTAGCTATGAACTTATAGCCACCGCTACATGGACTGTTAATTACGTAACCAGTTAAGAGTAATCCTTGCTCAACCAACTGTATTGCGCCATTAACTTTTAAAGAACAACTAAGGGAACACTGCTCACATAATTAAAACATGTCAATGCTGATATAAAGCGAGTTTTTATATTTTCAGTTTGATCATTGTCAGGATTAATCGCAAGATCCTCGGTCATGTTATTGCGATATGGAGAATTATTTTAACCGTAAAACCTGTTGTACATGCAGCAATATGATGTTCAAACTAGTTTGTTTGCTACTTGATAGTCGTGTATACTGATTCTAAAGCATGGTGCTGCTTTTCGATTTTTTTATCAAGCTCTCTGAATGTTAAAACGGTGTATCACCACCACGTAGTATCTTCAATTCGCTACTCCAGTACAAGTTTTCTTAACGCTTTGGGAAAGTCGGTAACACAGGCCCTTGAAGATCACTCAATATAAAGCTGGTTTAAGGTTTATTCGATTTACAACGAGAAGGTCTGCTGTCAGCAAGTGGAAAATGTTAATCGGACAGCTAAGTGCGCTTGAAATTAAAACTATTATTTGGGGAATCTTCCTTAAAACAATCTCAATCTTTTTCAAATAGTTTAAATTTTCCGATGTTTTCCATCATGGAAATTTGGAGAAAATCAAGAAAACAAAGCATGGTTGCTTGGCTTTTTGAACTGATTAGATTATTTATTTTGAAAAGAGCTTAGATTGTCACTTTCGTTTGTAGAATATTACTTAGAAATATATTTTGTTTAAGATTTTTCTGCAATTTAAAATCATAATTTAAGAACATACGGAAATAGAACACATTTATAAAAGAATTCAGAAGCTTAAGTACTGTAAACGTTAATCAAACTATGTCGGCTTCTCCAAAAAAATTATTCAAATCTCACAATTTAGAGTAAAACGATTTTAGCTGCGTGCGTTAGGGTGGGTCCAGGAATGCAGAGAAAAAATTGTAAAACGCTCATAATGTATCCACACACATTTGCAAACATATCGTTTTTGACATTTGTTTCAATTTGTATTGCATTATAGGCTGTGAAACAAAGTGTGTAACGATTTATTGATCAAAAAGCATTTTCTGATAATGTTTAAGTGCAATTTTATGTCAAACATCCCATGATTTCACAACTCTGTACTTGGTTTGCCAACAGTAGTTTCTACAAGAAATGCATTTTTTCTCATTTGTAGGTTTTCATTTGCATACTCAAATGTTTGTAAAAACGATGGGAATATTTCCATTTACAAAAACATCCATGCGATTTGGAACTTCCAATTTTAGAAAAAAATTGATAGTCTTTTTTCTGCCTTGACAGACGGAGGATAAGTCTGGCTTGTTTATAACTTTTGCGCTGGATGACGGGATATGTCCCGAAATCCTGTAGACAACGCGATAGTACTAGATTTCAAAACCTGGTGTCTCCTATACAGCAGTTATTAATTTATGTTGTATCTCAGCGCATTTGCAAACTTATTGTAACCAGGGTGTGTTTCCACAAGATCTTTTCTACAAAGAGTAGCAAACAACAGTACATTGGCGCAGCCCCTGTTCTTGGGCCAATTCAGCGCAAACCTGGCACTGTCTGCATGGACCTGGGATGCACCATAAAGTAGATCTAAATGGACTGGCTGCCAGAACATGACTTAACTTATATATTTGTTTACCCTTCACGGGAATTTTAAGATTTTGTTTAGGTGCAAAGCGTTTAGCTGGCAGTAAATTTCGTGATGACTATTATTTATTACAGGCACCAGCATTTCGCTGATAACAACTTCCGTCACTACAAACAGAAGTTTAAGCGATGATCAACTAACTACCCGCAATTGGCCCTTCATCGTAGACCAGACCAGAAGCAAGAATGCCGTGTTGGCACAGTGAATGAAATGTTAACACTGTGAATGGCCCACAAAATTGAGGCAAGTTTTCAAACGGATAATCGTTTATTAAAAAATAAGAATATATGTTTTCATTATCAGTAGGCAGGGCAACCAAAAGTCAATGAAGTTAAAATTTTTCTGCTTTTTCTTAAGCTTATGAAACGTCCACAAACCAATTTTCACACTCATACCATGAGGGAATCCCAAGTTATTAGGTCAAAAACAAGTCAAAATTTATCATTAGGTCAAAATTTTTCGTTGGGTGAACACTTTTCTTACAACATAGTTCTTTTCTCTTTATCGATATTTATTTGAAACTACAACAACATACATTGTTATGCTTTTGCACGTTTAGTTGCAGTTCTGTAATAATAACGGGCTTGTTGCGATTTCTGACGTAATAATGTTGTTTTGTCGAATATTTGACGATTGAATATTATGTAGGATAGGCGTGGTAAGGCAAGAAACGTGGTCTTACAGTACTTGATTTGGTAAATGCTCAAATCCACTATGTATATAATGTTTCAACTTTATGATATTCTCAGGTTTGATTGACTCTACTATAGTTATTAATGTACTTATCAATATATCATCCCTAAAGTTTTTTGAAGAACCAAATTTTTTTTAATTTTGTAGTATAGAGTGCATGAATACGCTTCTGGGTTAACCTCAACAACTAAGGCTGAATTATTTTGCAAATGCAAACGCAGAAAATTTATAGGTCAAAATAAAGTCAAAATTTTAAGTTTTTAGGTCAAAAAATTGGTTGCCCTAATTATCACTTCTAAAGATTTGTTTCTAACGCACTTTCTTCCAATGAAAATGCTCTAAAAATTGTATTTAAAGGTGTAGATCCCTAATGCAGAACATTCATCACTTTTTTAACGCGGCCTTCAACTCAAGGATTACCGTTTGCAGAAAACACACGGAGTCGAACTATGCATGAGCTACTATAGACATGCTGAGCTTAAATCTTTCACTATTACTGAGCCTTGAACTTGCGCCTGAGTCCAAAAACGTCTCACTGGTAAGAGCCTCTCGAAAACAGTCACGAAACACTGCAAAGCAGAACGATGAGTCAGAAAAAATACGTTTACAAAAAGATTTTTTCTGTAAACAGACTCCTTTTACACACCGGCTTTCCCTCTCGGGAGAGTCGCGGGGGGCAGCAGCCAAGGCCTAGGAAAGGGGGGACAAGAGATACATCGTAATGTGGCCCGGTAGGTACTGCACATGTTTCGACAGTATACAAACAAGCTGCACAAGCTCCGGCTGTAACCGTCTTCCTACCACTGGTAAAATTTATCTCAGAGGCCCGGGCAGCAGCCCCGGGTATCGAAATACCTCACGGTTTTTCGCAATCTGTACCAGTTTTTCTGACTCCACACCAACACGGGACCAAGCCAGATCGAAGATGTAATCATGCCGCCTGGCCCTCGGTCAACCTCAAGGTTTCGCCAACAGCACTCGCCTCGCTGATTTTTCATGAGACATTCTAGTTCTTGCGTGAATGATCGTAGTTGGAACATTTCTATTTGGAGGAGAGATGGTTGACTCTCATTGCCAGAAAAATGTCACAGTTGTGCATTTTGTCGCGAAGTGTCACGCCGTGAAATCTTTGCATAAGTCTTATCTCAACCGATATGCCACTCTTTCGATCATTACCCAAGTTTCATGACCACAGGTGAGCATCTGAATGAAGACCGATTTACAAACTGAAAGCTTTACGGTGTTTGGCAGCTCACGTTTTGTGACCACGGAAGATAGAGTCACGCAATACTCTGTTTGCTTTGCCAATTTGTGCATCAATCTCCTTGGTCTGCCTTCCGCCACTCGTGAATACCACCCAAGGTAGGCTACTTGAACTTTTCTACCTGCTACAGTCGATTGTCGCGTACTTGTAGCATACGCTGGCTTGGATTTTCAGAGAGACATAATATGTCGGTCTTTTGGTTTTAATTTTCATTCCGGCTTGATCGCACGCAGCTACAAACCGATTTAGTGCATGATGAAAGCGCCTGTTCAGAGGATGCAAGTAGCGCCAAATCGAAAAAAAACGGTTAATCCTGCAGCTTCCAATAGTGACACTCTCGTTGTCTCGGCTGTGGCTGTCTATCCAATTCGTATAGATTATGAACAAGAGTGGTGCGGTGATAGCACACACTCTTGGAGTCCAACACCCCTCAGAACGGTTGTGATTTGACTCCGCCGACACGGATGCAAACTTGTGAGGACGAGTACAACGAGTTGATGGCCAAAAACTGGCGGGCGTCAGCGCCGTACTCCAAAAGTACCCTCCAAAACTTTTATCAAGGGACCCGGTAGTGCGTTTTTCAGGTCGAAAAAAATGTACAGACATCTTTAACATACTTAGAAGATTTCTCGAAAAAAATTTGTCGACTAAAAATTCGATCTGCAGTCACTTGCAGGACGAAAACCGCATTGGGTATCCTCCATTTGAGGTTCAAATGTACTACGACATCTTTTATCAAGGCACTTGGCATGCACTTATTCTGGGAAGCTAAGGAGAGAAATGCGCCGGTGACAAGGGTTGTCTCCCTGGTATGAACTGGACACAAGTTTGCAACAAACCAATTGTTGTCCCCGAAACAAATTGTTGTCCTCGATGTAAAGCAGCTTTTTGCAGGCAAAGGTTCTGCATGTTTTAGTAGGGCTGATATTTATGAAAAATCCACTGATTTTGATAATATTTTCACCGATATCTACGATGAAGCTTTTCAATTCTACCCCTGGTTGATTCAGAACGTCTGCGCACATATTCTATTTAGTTTGTGGGCTGGTAACCTTCGCGCAGGTGTATAGGAGCTGCGCAATCACAGACGTTTTGGTTTGTCGAAAATTTTGGCAAAATCTCTAAAATTGGGTAAAAACGTTTCAACATTTTCAACAGTATTGCCAAAATTTCATTTCTTTGTTATTGAGAGTATAAATGAAAGTTTACTATGTCATAGAAAACACATTATTATATATAAATTTAACAAAATATTTCTTGTAACTTGTTGTTTCAGAACGTGAGAGTTGATGAGTAACCGATTTATGTGAAAGTTTGGCAAAAAAGGCATGTCCTTTACACGCTTTATTAATGGTAGCTTGAGGGGGTAGAGTATGCTGCAGGTTAACTAGAGCCCATGCCGGGCAAGTAGAGAAAAGAACAGAAATTCTGTGCTTTTAATTTTAAATACAGTGTGCGGATGAACCAGTTTGTTGCATGTTGCATATAGAGTATGTCGTCACCTGGGTGTGAGGTGTATTGCTGACAGGAACAGCTTGATTGTGATTGAAAGCCAAATATCATAACTGTGAAGCAGATGCTCAGAGTACTGAGCCAGTTGGCTTCTGACAATGTTCTTTCACGGCCTAGCGTACTTTTTTCAGTTGTATTATTAGAATCAAATTTCAAGTAGCAAATTTTCTGTTTTCAAGTCTATGGCAACATGGTAGAGAAAAATATAATGTGCCAACAGCTACAGAAAATTTGCAGGAAGAAAGTGTGTTCCACAAAATTTTTCGGGCAAATTTGCGGAAAATCGGGCAAAATATCCTTTGCACCCTCAAAAAATTGCCTGCCTCTACATCTATGCCTTCGCGACAAGCGCATGCACCTGGTGTAAAGCTGTCGCTTCGTCGCAGAGGTGGCCGGAGTGACTTTTTCAGACTCCGACACCGCTCCTGTTCCAAAAATTTTGAATCCGGATCTGGGTCCGAAAATTTTTCAAATTTAAGAATTCGTCTGGTGTTCAGACTCCGGCTACCATCGATCTAAAACCGTAATTTACCCACGTTTTTACTTCAAAAATTACCACGCAGACTCCTGCTGCTGCCGAAATTGAAAAGTGACTCCGGGGATGCGTTTTTTCACAAAATTTGACTCCGGCTCCGGATCCAAGCCCGAAAGAAAAACGCAGAGTCCTGGTGGAGTCGAATCCGGATCATAGGCCACCTCTGCTTCATTGTTTTGAAATTGTGTTGTAACGTAAGCGCCCTGAGGAAGACCTGTCATAAAAGCGATCAAAATACCGAGTGAGATTTTATCGTTCTACGTTTTAGTGCACCAGTTGTCACGAACTTAAAATCTCATCCTGATGGCAATGATTTAACAAAATGATTAGCTACGCCCATTCTACATTTTCTGCTTACCTCTGCTTGCCTATACAGTACATTTATTTTAAAGCATATGTAACGATAGCAAATTTTCCCAAGGTTTCACTATGAAGTATCGGTTGTTTTTTTCAGCGATCTGAGATATTACCAGCGAACTTCATCGTAGCTGCTGATATGCTTACCTACATCGGTAAACCTGTAGTAAAGTTTTGCTAAATAATACTGCATTCACTGTGGCCACGTTTAATTGCCACTCGCCAGCAAAGTTTTCGATATGATTTTTCTAAGCCATGTATAATCATCTGCCGACAAAAACTATGTTTGATGAAGAAGAGAATCTACAGAGAGAAAAGGGCTTTATCACGTTGAGTGCAATAATTGCAAACATTTCATTTTTGATGCCAGAGCATCTCCTGTTTTTTGTTCAGTTATGTTGCTCAGTTTTTGCATGGGATTCTCTGGGGGACGTCCTAAGTGGGGTGTTTTTTCGTTTTTTGGCCAACTTTACCCGGCCCTGGGTGCCAATTCAATGAGCCAATTTTTTCTCTCAAAGTTTTGTAGGAACTAGACTACCATCCGAGTCTTTAGAGCCCTTGATTGTCTTTCTAGCATATCTGGAACCAAAGTTGGAAGCAGTAATTCATTTGATCAACTTTTGAAGAAAGTTTCAAAAGATTTATTTCAATCCTACTGCACATCCAAAGTTAATTTATTGCTGGTGACAACCAACACATTCATAAATTGATGCATTCCCCAAATAAAAAGATTTAATTTGCTTTTATATCATTTCTTCCAGAGCTATACTCTTATTGCAAACTATCAACAAAAACTTTTTTTGAGAGCTATACATTCGAAATATTGTAATGCGTGTTGCAAAGCTCTACCTATATACTTTTACGTGAAAGCTTACACAAGGTTTTTGATAAATTAATCGCAAACTTTATTGGGCTGAATACTAAAAGGCGAGTTAAAAGTTTCCTTTGTTTCAAAATCGAAGGAGAGCTGCGCTTGCTCAAGCTTGTAACATTTGGACAAGAAATTGACGTTATATTACCTAGTTTTTTGTAATTCAGATATACCAACCTTAGTTGAAACTCCAAACTTAAAAAGCAAACACGTGTTTATGTTATTCACTTTTACCGAACGAAAACTTTGTATTTTTCTTAGTTGCAAATGTTACCTTTTCAATTTCGCTCATTGCGTCAGTTTGTTCGCAGCAAAGTTAACGTTGAATTCAAGGATCTCTTTCCTTAGCTTCCTTGTCTTGAGGTAGGATAGCGTGCAGAAGTTTTATAGTGGCGAATCATCACGCAAGAAGAAGTTTGTCTCACAAACTTTATGTCTTTGCTTGAGGTCAACGACCTACTTTTTTGATGTTTTCCACGCTCGACTCACCCAGCTACATCAAAGAATGATTTTGTTGTTGTAGTGACTGGAGGTTATGATTTAGTTTGTAAGCCTCAAGATAATTTACATGTTTGGGTGTTATTTTGAAAACTCAAATGATAAAATGCAAGAATTTCGTAAAAATGCTTTGAAATCGTCTGTGCACTTTGATCTCCGGAGAAATAAAAATGGTTTTAAAAGTTGTTGTCAAAACTTAGGTAGCAGCAACTTCTTCAACGTAAATTTTCACGAACTAAGGTTTTTCTTCTGGTGATTACTTTTATTTCGTTTGTTTCCCAATGTTTTGTCCACCTATTCCATTAGACTTCCCCAAGACAGTGTAAGCTTTCCTCAGCAATCGTTGCCTGTGGTAGCCTGAATGGCAGAAAGAATAGCGTATTTGCCGGTTGTGTTTTGTATAGCAATCTCTTGTTGATGCATTTGTTTCGTACTGCAGTTTGCCACAAATCAATTTGATGAGGGTTTAACACGCATGCAACATGCTACTGGAAGATTTTTAAACATATAAAGTTACTAACAGCTTTACCAAAGGATTGCCTTTAAATAAGCAGCTATGCATATGCTTAGAAACACCAGAAAATATGATTTTTTTATTGTAATATCACCAAGCGAGTAGTAATAATGCTAATAAAACGGCACAATATTGACAAAACCTATTTTGAAATCATTGTTGCTATAACCAAAAAGTCAGCCCATTACTGTGTTTGCTAATATATACATACGCAGAAAACAACTTAGAAGTTATGCAAGAAAATGCTAATTGAAAGGTTAGATCACGTGATTGTCCAACAGGTACAGATTTGTTCACCGGGATAATGTTATCAATGGGCCACTTGATTGATTGAGATCTGCTGGATTTAGAAAATTTAATTAAAACGAATCTGCTGAAATCTGCGTTTCTTCATTTTCCTTTTTTACCAGGATTGTAAAGAACTTGACACAGTTTCCGGCTCCTCTACGCGCACGGAATGCGAATAAACTTTCATCAAGTGCTTATCGGAACCTGTTTGTGGAGCCAGGTTACGCGCAATTAAACTCATCTCTTATTTGTGCGTTGATAGTGATGTTCTTGCACCCTTTACGAATGACATGACGTGATCGTTGACGAACTGGTGAAATCCAGCACCGAAATGCGAAGACTGCTATACTGCAGTAAACGGCATATTTATAAAATACATACGGTTTTTCATGAAAGAAAGTGTTTGTTTAGTGAACGCATCATTTCTTTTTTTAAACAAAATCTCTTTTGGGCCAGGGCCGCCTATTGTTCTTTATTCCCTGGATGTTTAATCCACCCCTGCTCCAAAGACATTCATTGTGCAAATGACGCTTGTTTTTCAAAATGAACAGAGTTACATTTGTATTTTCGCTCGCGTTATGCACTGTGGCGGCAGATATGAAAGCACTTTATCCAAGCTTGTGCAGAGACACTGTGACTGTAGTAGCTCTTGAATGTGTCCTGGAGAAGGATTCCATCTTCAACACCAAGGCCCGCAAAATCATTGTTAAATTAAACAAGATTTGCCTTAACAACTTTGTCACTCACTTTAGTAATCAGTTGTATATCAAAAAAACGCAATTATAGCAGGTGATAACCACTTTGTTTCATTGATAAACATCACTGTCATTACAACTACAGCCGATTGCCGGTGTGCTACGTGAGGCAGAACTTCCGAAGATTAATCGATGACAATTTTTAGATAACTGCATCAGAAAAGTCGAACGAACGTATTCGACAGACCCTAACTTTAGCGTTTGTCGACTAAGGATTGGAACTAGCGTTTCGCCAAGACTGCACAGTTGACTAGACGTGCGAAGTACAGTAGTCTTCTTCGCGTTATTCACTGCATTACTACTGAAGATGGTTTGGATTTGTCATTAACGACTGTAAAGCCCACAGCCGAAGGCAGTTCATTAACGGTAGAACTCCACACCCAAACGCTGCATTGAAGTCAATTTTGTTCGGAGAGGCAATAAGAACGAGGCGACTCAACTAAAGGTAATAAGATTACCTTACCAGCCTAAAGCGACTTAAAGAAATAGTTTTGGGGTCAAATTTTCCTTGGGCATGACAAATGACATGACAGCAGTGGAATCAAAATGGGAAGAAAGACTGCATCTTGCAAACTGACAAGAAAGATAACCCATAGGTTTGGTCCACATCATTTCCACACCTGCTAGCTCTATCAAATAAAGCAATAGTTTAAATACGAAGGCAATGATTACCTTCAAAAGACCCACCGCAATTGGGCAAAACGCAACAATTATAAGCACCTTGCTTTAAAAAGACAAAAAAATAAGTTAAAGGTTTGTCAGGGATTCGCAAGCACAGTGCACTTTGTGGTTGCCATTAGAAACACAACAAATCGTGGTCCCAATCATTTCACATGCTCAGGCAAAAATAAAGCTTTCGCGCTGAATGAAAATTTGACATGATACAGACTATGGTACTTATGTGGAGACTTGTGTGATATGCTATCAACAGTATGTTGGCCAAAAAGTAAACAAATTTTCCAAGAGATGGTTGGCGCGCCGAGTTACTTGGAGCAAACCAGATGAGGATAACAATGACTAAATGGCTTTATCCTAGATCTATACACTCTTTCATGGCATTCTGAATAAACCACCTATTTATGGCTGTTACTTTTGAAGAACAACCCAGTTTTGACTCTGGATACCTGTGAATACAAATGGCTTAACAAATTCCACACATAGGCTAAATTAACATTCAAAACATGATCCTCCCTCGGGAAAAATAATTCTTGTCCCTCCTTGTTATGTTAATTTGCGATGCTCATTTATTTATTTTTTGCCATTCCGCTTTGTCCAAGTGTTTGGTACCCATTCTCAGCACACATCTAGTTTTTTATTTACGGATATCTGTGCCTCCCTTTGCAACGCTTGCAATTCAAACGCCCTCCAACCCTACGACCTTAATACCGCCTTTCTGCTTACGCAGCCCTCTGTCAGCTTTGTGTCGCATCACTGCCGCGTTGCTCGCAGCTACGATTACGTTGCTGCGGTTTCGTTGCTCTGTACTTGGCGTCAGACAGTTTTTCAGATTTAGTGAAAGCAACTAAGCAAGTTTGTGAGAACAGCCTGTTTTTCAGTTTTTACTTGTCGTGCAGTTTGCATTTTGATTTTAATCCTTCAGCATTTCACCAGCAAATATTCGCTTCTTGATTTCAGGAGTGAGGATGCGTAGAGTTACGTAAAATTGATTTCCTATTTAAAAATTTGCTACTTTATTCGACTACGTCACCTTCGTGACGACTAATTACTTGAGCTACATTTGTTTGAACAGCTTTCGTAAAATGTTTGCCTGGCAAAACGAAAACCCATGCAAGTTGTTAAACGGCTGTTTCTGACACTAAATAGCGTCGACACTCTTTAAACTCATGGTTGACTTATTTAAACAGTGTGGCCGCTTTTTGCATGAACAGCCAGTGAAATCACAAAACCCTCAGCATTCTCTCATATTTTCACAGAAGCTGTAAAGAATGAATTTTCGGTCTGTGTTGGTTATGCGACGCTATAAAACGTCTTTCCTTTAAAACGGGTCTAATTGAGTCCAGTAGCATTTCACTGCGGGGGATTTAGAGAGCTAGGCCCTTCATTAGACACTGAAGACACTCTTATGGACGATAATATTTACGGTTAATAAGTGCTGCTAGATTTTACGATTTTGACCGTTGAATGTTGAAAGCGTTTTGTCTATTGCAAGTTTGACCTGGAGCAGAAAACCACTTTAATGAACCAACTTTATTATTTGCTGATGACCGGTTGCACTTTTTGGGTTTCCGCAACGAAGGATTAGAAATATCAATGTGCCACTGCAGTGGTGCATTGTTGAACACGCAGATCACACAGGTTTCAGGTTTTAATCCCTGCAAGCTTTAAACGACATTTCGAACCCCCGCTGAGTTTGATGTGATTTGAGTGCATTCCAGGTGTTTGCAGCGGCGTAGCTTAAAACCATTTAATGAGAATGGCTGAAGCATTCTCGAAAAGATATCATAAGGTGGGAGAGGCTGTAGACTCTGCTGTGTAGTTGACCGACGCGGCAGGCTACATCCGCTGCTGAGACTGAAACTGTCACCCGCAATAACTTCTAATTGATTGCGCAATGAGCGTTATGAACTTTCCAAGCCATTTGATGTGGGCGTTCGCCAGCACCCAAACAAACACAGTGGAACCGTGAAGCGTGTCGGAAATCGTTATCAGCGCGGAATGCAAAGGCGAAGACAAAAATGCCAACAACTGTTTGAAGTGAGCGGAATTCATGCGATCCAAGATTGTTGCGCGAGTACGTTTTTGCCCCTGTATGAAAACTAGAAGATAAATTTATAGGCTATTAGGTCATACTCTTCATCTCTGGACAACCCAACAAGTGTCATCAAGCTTCTGAGTTCAGTTCTGCTGAAGTGCTGATCATTCTCTGCAGATAAACAGACATTTCCTTTAAAGTTTATCGGTGATCTTGGATGTGCAACGAATCAATTTATTTGAAAACGCTGATGGGGCACTGTCACAAAACACTGTAGCAACAAAGCAAACCACCGATGCTTGTCTGAAAGCATTCGCAACAGCTTTTGTTAGTCTTCCAGTTTTCTTGTTAAAGAGAACTTTGATCTGCCCACTCGATGGCCAAGCTTGACATTTCTTTGATTCACTTGGGTCTTTCGGAACAATCGTTCTTCATGCGTTTCTCTTTCAAGCCATTTTATTTCGGTGTTACTAGCATGTTATTTGCAGATGAAAGAACAAGGACTTCGTTTAAAAATAAAAAACAAAAATTTTTGATAAAAACCTTGAAATGGCTCCATGAAGATAAACTAAATTGGGAGAAAGCCTACAACGCAAATTTGTTTATTGCTACCAATCAAGTGTAAAAGAGAAGTTATATCAAGGCAGAACTTTTAAAAGTACAACATGAATTTGTACAAATGCAACTATGAATAGTATCTTGAAAAACGACCAAAAGTTTAAAACTTTACTCTGTCATGTTAATTTTCGTAGCTTCACATAAAGGAATACTGTGAAAATAGGAAATGGTCGTGAGAGACGCTTTTGTTATAAATGACTTTGCGCAAACTTGAATGTGTTGATTTTACGTCGTTTTTTGGATATAAAATGTTATTGTCATAAAATTTGTATGATTATAAAGTTGTGGTCACTCTTGGTACACGAAAAACTACTCGCAAAAAGGACGGTCAAAGCAAAAGATGTAAGAGACATCGTAAACGTTTCGGTAACCGCTGCTATCTTTTAGTGCAGTAGGTGATGGTAGCAGTTGTTATCGAAACGTTTCCGATATGTATGTGACAACTTTTGCTTTGACCGTAAGTCTTATCATCATGTTAGTATCACATTGCTTTTCCAATATGCGCTTACAGAAATTTAGTAAGAGATTTATTACACATTGAAGTGAAATATATACTTCACTGAAAATCTTGCCAGAAATACTAGCAATTTTATGAAAAGAACAGAGGCTTGGTGCATTAAGCCAACACATTTTTGCAGGGTGATCTGACACAGCAAATAAACGTGATAACTGACATAGACACTGAAAATAAACAGAGGTCACATTTTTTTCACTTTCTGCCCTTTCAGTTTAAATTTTTCCGTAACACAGCTTCGCGGACGGAACTTACATTTCCCAACGTTGTGTCAATGGTTCACTGCATGGTAAGGGTTTTCCAAAATCAGCATTAAAATGTTAGTTTCAGGGATGTAGTACTGAAACAAGAGGTGTGGGAACGCCGTTCCAACGCGTTCCCATCCCACTACACCCCTGATTTAGGTTGAAGCCGAACTCTACACCAAATATTGCTCAGATGCCCTCACACGCAAAATGCTTCTTTAGTTCTTGCAATTCACTCAGGCAAGCTGCAACCTACTCCGCAAGGGGCCTAAAAACTTCAAAACTAATTAGTAATTACTTATCTGAAACTAAGATAGCAGAGATATGATATATTCAAACAATCAGACGAAGCGTGGAGTACGCAAATGTCATTGTTGATGTTACAAATGGTAATTACACAACCTTACCACGGTGCTATACGCGAGATAACTTGCCATTTATTCATTTATGCTGCTCCAGGCGCTACACGTAGAAATTTAAATGAAAAATCTAAATCTTCAAGTACCGTTACTAGTGCATAATGGTGTGGGAACGCTGTTCTCATGCGTTCCCGCCCCACTACAACCCTGGTTAGATTTGTTCCAAGTCAGTCGTTGGCATCGCTCCAACAACCTATGGGCAAAAGCTGTTTACCATCTAGAGCAGCTAATGGCAAAACCCTCTCTGTGACTCAGGGATCTGGTTATATAGTGCTTGATAACAGTTGCGCTATTGGCCCAGTAAATACCAACAGAAATCCCAGAGACAGAATGCGATGTATTTGTTAAACGCGTATGAGATTTGATTCCACACGCCCAAGTCCTGGAACAAAAAAACAAAAATAATTTTGGTATTTCGGTGATTGACGGACTGATGTTGGTATAGAATCTCTGTTTCAGTGTTCACCTGATCATTTTAGAAAGCCTGTGATAGATGCTGCGCCGCCGATGCCTGGGACCGGCTGCATTATAATTATTTTGCTATGATGAAGTCACCTTGTGAACAGCTGTTGTGTACCACACACGCGTACATGCAAGAAAAAGCATTTGCAAGCAGACATGGGGCGATTACATCACAAATGTAACCGATTACGATTACTTGCCACCTACTCGATTACGATTATGAATAAACAAAATCTCTTTGTAATCGATTACGATTACATTGAAAGTAATCACGATTACAATCGCGATTACATTTATCCTGAAACATCTTCAGAACGAAAACAAAACTCATTTGCATGGTTTGATGTAAGTAACATGGGCGTCCGCACGGGGGGGCAAAACGGGCATTTCCCTCCCCCTCAAATTTGGGACTAAGAACCAAAATTTTCTAAAAAATCTGAAGTTCAGCTTAATTCCGCTTAGTTGATTTAATTCTTGCAATGACAATTTATTTGCCGATATAACTGTCATGATGATGAGTTGACACACTGCAGAAGAGCCAGGTTCACTGTTGTGGTGTCATGCAGCGATGAGCTTGCAGTTCACTCATGTCCGCTCATTTGTCTTCAGGGCCAGGTTGGCAAACTTTCGAACGGATTGTTCTACTGTTGGTCTTTATTGCGTAACAATAACATGACAACAAATCTTCAAAGGTTTACTTCAATTTACGGTAGTAGACCTTTTGCCCCAGGGCCAGTTGGAAAGACTTGACCCTGAAAAAGGATTGTCAATGCGGCGTATTCAACATTAGAAATATCTTCTGACGAGGGTCTATGATCACGCAGGGTGCGAACTTCTCTCTTCCGTGTATACTTTGGTTCCAAATTACTGTCTGAAACTTAGTAATGTTTATCTAAAAGACATAATCATGAGATAAAAAAGCAATCAGGGGCGTACCGAGGTTGGCGCCCTGGGCAAGAAACAAGTTTTGCGCCCCCATGTTCGAACCTAAGGTCTTTCGGAAGCAAATGCACTGTAGTGAAGAAAGTGCTTGCGACATTGTTAGGAACTTTCGGCGCCCCCCACAGTGATTCGGCGCCCGGGGAATTGTGTCACCCTTGCCCCTCCTTCGTTACGCCCCTGAAAGCAGCACAGAAAATTGTGATTTGTTGATTGGGCAAACGAGGTATTTTAAGGCAGTATACCTCTAGACATGCAGTAGCAAAATTTTAGGTCAGTGTGACATAGTACAAAAATGCTGCAGGAGAAAACGCTTCTGATAAGGTTGCAATGTACTTGCTTAGCATTTCCAGTTTCAAATGCAGATAGAACAAAATTTCTCAACTGTAACTTTTACAAAAACAAAGTCAAGGAACTGAATCAAGCTTAGGATGTTAGATGCGTTGACATGTATAAAAACAAACGATAGTTTTGAAAAATATGCTGCAAAGATTTTACTGTTACTCTAAAATGCTTAATTTATTTACTTAGAAACAAATGTATGACATCACGGGAGAAGGAAATGTTTTTGATGATTTGGGATTGTATTACATGTATGACTCTGACAAGTTGCAATATCGTATCCGTGTTGTATTTACTTTTTGGCTTTTTATTACTAGCTCTGGCGTTTTTGGTGAAGACAGATTGGCAACCCTGTTTTGCCGCATGTGACTGTTGAACGCACACGTCTTTGGCAGGTAATGCAGCGAGACAGTGACTGCTGATGGCAGTAGTCACGGACAGTAATTTTATATTGGGTGAAAAGAAGCACTGCTGCCAACGAAGCGCAATTTTTGTGACTGCTTCCGTAACTTAGGGCATTTTCTTTGTGGTGTAGAAAGGGTAAAGCGTTTTTGTGTGTGTCGGTTTGCATTGCATCGTCAGCAACCTGAAAGGGATGCAAACTGTCGACTTTGCCCCCTTGGAAAATTTTCTGCGGACGCCCATGGTAAGTATATTTTCAGACAACGTACGATATGAATCAATGCAATAAACGAAAATACTAATCTGTAAGGATCAAGCACAGGAAAAAAGAAAAAACACATTAATTTTTTACTGAAATGTTCGTGAAGTCAACAAATCAGTGGCGTAACTAGAGATATGAGCTAGAGGGGAATCTTAGCTGAAGGAGGCCTACTGGCCTCTGCAGGAGACCTACTAGTCAACACTCAGAAAAAATCTTGAGAAATGATGGTAAATCCAGATGTGGATGGCTATACTAAAACCCCAAATCAACGGAAAATACTCCGAAAAACGCTAAAACGACAACCTTCTAAAAACCAATTAAAAGAATAGTAAAACCGAAATAGGGGCCTGGTTTTTACATTTACCTGGCCAAGGGAGACAAATTGCCCTCTTGCCTCCCATCAGTTACTCAACTGCAACAAACACTTTAATAATTGATTAAACAGTTTGAAACATTTTTGGACATATTTCAAACAGTGGTAAATAATCATGCTCCTCTATGTAACACATCCAGAAAACAAAAAAGAATGCGGCAAAAACCATGGCTTACTCCTGGTATGTACAAATCTGTTCTCACTAAAAATAAAATGTACCATAAAGTCTACAATAAAAGGAATACCCTCTTATATAATATCTATAAGGTATATAGAAATAATCTCTCAAGAATAATCAAAGTGGGAAAACAACAGTACTACTATACTTTGATTTCCTCCAACAAAAATGATACAAAAAGCTACACCAGATATTAAGTGCTTTAATTGACTTAAAATGTAAAAACCGATCACAACCATTTAAGATCAACACTGCCTCGGGTGCTGAAACTCATGACCCTGTTGGAATCGCAAACGAATTTAATTCATTTTTCAGTAAAGTCGGTGAACGAATGGCATCGCATATAACCCCGTCCTCTGATTCCTTAAAATTTAGCCACTACACAAAATCTTCATTTTTTCTACACAAAATAAGTGAACAAGAAGTACAAACCCTTATTAGCAAATTAGATGAGAAAAAAGCCATTCGTCATGGTGACATTCTAACTAAATTCTTTAAATTATCTAACTCTGTAGCGACACCTTTTTTAACTCATATTTTCAACAGATGCATGACAGAAGGCATACATCCCAATTACTTGAAGGAAGCTCAGATTGTACCCTTACATAAGTCAGGAGACTCAACAATATGCAGTAATTATAGACCGATCTCCTTACTACCACAATTTAACAAAATTTTTGAAAAATTGTTGAATGACAGATTATATTGTTACCTGAAAGATTTTGGTTGGTTGTCTGAACATCAGTATGGATTTCGACCAAAGTCTTCAACGGCCTTGGCAGTGGAAGATATTTATTCTAACCTTTTAGCCAATCACGATAAAGGACTGCACACTTGTTCGCTATTTATAGGCTGCTCGAAAGCATTTGATACTGTCGATCATGAAATCTTATTTAAAAAAATGGAAAGGAATTTTGGAATTAGAGGCATACCACTGATGTTAATGAAAAGCTACTTGACAAATCGTAGACAGTTCACGTTTGTGCAAAATATGGCATCTAAAATTAATAAAATTACATGTGGCGTTCCACAGGGTTCCACCCTTGGCCCATTATTTTTATCATGTATGTAAATGACCTTCCCAAATGTTCTTCATTCAGTACTAAACTATATGCTGATGACACATATTTATGTTTGGAGCATAGTGATATCAAAGAATTAAAACCAATGGTAAATAATGAGTTAATAAAAGTAGATGAATGGATGCGTCTCAATAAATTATCTATAAATTATGCGAAATCCATGTATTTTCTAACAGGAAAATCATTTAATAAAGCTGAGGAAGAAAAAAGGAATTTCAAAATTCACATTAATAATGTTGTGTTACACCGGAAAACGTCTGTAAAATACTTAGGTGTTTTGTTAGATGAATCTTTGAATTGGACCTCCCATGTCAAATACTTAAAATCTAAGTTATCGTTTGCTTCAAGTATGATATATAAAATTCGAAACTTTGTACCAACTAATGCTTTAAGAATAATCTAATACTGTTTCGTATATAGTCATCTCCAATATTGCATCGTATCCTATGGAACAGCTTGCGATTCTGTGCTTCAACCTCTTAATACTATCCATGTTTTGCGCGCTCTCACATCTAGTGATTTTAAATGTCACATAACTCCTTTATACAAACAACTGGTTTTTTTTTAAATGAAAGTTATATATCAATTAGAGCTATCTAAATTAATGTATAAATTTCATAACAATACATTACCACAATCATACAACAGCTTTTTTCAAAAAATTACAGAAACTCATTGTCATTTTACTAGATCAGCTGCCAACCAAACTTACTTGTTCCCCAGAGTTTGCTCTTCTCTGGGAAAAAGAAATCTAACATATCAAGGAGCAGTGACATGGTCCAGCATACCACAAGAGTTTAAAAATTTGTCTATTCTCCAAAAATTATAAAATGTTTCTTATCGCACTCTACAATACCTAACAAGCTTGACTATTTGTAATAAACCGCATTTTGTATTTGACTAGGATAATTTAATTTACTTTCTCATCGTCATCAGTTACATGATGCTTGTTTATTTCAAATGAACTACTCACTATCTGTCTGTCATGTTTTTCCTCACAATTGGTGCCTAAATATTACCTGTACTACAATGTCTCTGGTCTGTACTGTCTTCATGTTGGCTAAATGAATTGTGTATTAGACTGAATTTGCAGTTTATTGTTATTTGCAATTTATTGTTATTTGGAATATCGAATATTCTTTTTTTTCTTTTGTTTTCAACATTTGTTTATAGATAATAGCCACATACTACTGGCTATAGTATTTTACATAATTTTTAGGGACACCTTGACAAGATAACCTCGGGTTTTTCGGTGTCTCTGCCCCACGTTTATTCTTTTGTTGATGTACCAATGTTTGTACAATGTTTTACACTGACGGCTAAAGCTCAATACAATACAATTAGGTTTACTATGTTTCTACCAAGCGTAGTGCAGTCTACTGCACACTTGCAATGGATTAGTGTGATGTTACAGGTTACGGATGAATAAGTTTCCGAAAATGAAGGCCACTGGCAGACCTATAACCAGGGTTGTCCATAGGACATATTTATCTGTCCCATTCCCATCCCATAGCAATTTATGCCTGTCCCATCCCATCCCATGGGACGTTTCCCATGGGATTCCCATAGGAATGACATTCCCATGGACAATTCCCATAGGAATGACATTTCCCATGGACTGCCTATAACCACTGCCTGTTTTTTGCGTATTTAGCTGGTGTCGCATTCGGATGGATATCGGATACCAAATTTCAGAAATTTTCGGATAAGGATTGGATATGGCAGGGGTGGACAAACTTTTTGTACGGAGAGCCACATTTCTAAAAAATGTTGCTGCCGAGGGCCGCACACTCTCATTACAAAGTAGGAAAATTTATTCAGTGCGTAAATTACCACATATTCATATTACAAACAATTTTTGTATTCACACTTGGTACGTTTAATGCTATTTATACAGTTAGAATTGAAACATAAACTATTTTCATAAAATTCTGAGTTTTTATGAAAATAGTAAATGATTCATAAAATTCTACATAGGTAGGAGTTTCAGCAAGTTCCGACGGGCCGCATAAAATGGTCTCGCTGGCCGCATGCGGCCCGCGGGCCGTAGTTTGCCCACCCCTGGGATATGGATGTGCAAAAATTTTTTCGGATATGGATCAGGAGTCAAAAGATTAATATCCACTCATCTCTGCTGTACAGTGTTTAAGTTTCTTTTAAGAAAGGATTTACTGTAGGCCATACAGTGTGTGTTGTTATTTGCAGATTATTGGTATTCTTTATCACAAGCATGGTATGTATGTATGTACTGTATAAGTGCATATAAGTGCAGCCATTAGCAATATTTCAATATAAGCACATAACAGTGCTGCCAGATTTTACAGATTTTCATATAAGTTTAAACAATGATGAAGCCAATTTAGCAGATTTCCCCGGTTAAAAACAGTTAAGTCAATGTGAATGTAGCAGATTTTGATATAAGTGTATACCAGAAAATCCAGATTTGGTAGATTTTCTTTTTATAGTAGATATTTTGTGGAATTATGACATGTCTAATGCTTTGTTTCAAGTATAAATGATTGGAAAATATGCCATGATGGTGCACGTTATTTTCATAAATTGTGATTTACTGTTTCCGCATTTGTAGGTAGCCTATTCTCTAGTACAGTGGTTCCCAACCGGGGTGCCATTTACAGTGCCCAGGGGTGCCGCGGGCTAACACGTTTTTTTACCATATCATTAAAAATACATTTTCAAGCTGTCATCAAACCTCAAAGCAAATTGCTATGGGTGCGGCATTATGGGTGCCGTAAATTATTATTCTTTTCTGTAGGGTGCCGCAAGCCTAAAAAGGTTGGGAAACACTGCTCTAGTAAAATGTTTTTGAACAAGCAAGAGTAAATGGTAACATATTTTCTTCTAACTCTGACTTCAGGGACAAAACCTTGTATATCAAAGGATGAAAAATGAGTAAGAGTGTTTCAAGTTTAATTCTGTTTTGTTTTTCTGAAGTACAATAGGTTTTGTTGCTTTATATGCTCTAGTTAGCGCCTTGTTTACGAGCACCACTGTGTTTTTGCCAAATTACTCATCTGGTAATATCGAAACCAACAGGATTCAGCCTGTTTCAGCTTGTTTGGCATTTTTTGAAGCGATTTGGCATCTTTTTACAAGTGGTTTGGCATTTTTTGTTCACTTGGACCTGGCAACCCTGCGTGGAACAACTCATAACCTCTGTTTTCTTCAAGTTGGTGTTTCGGTACATCATTTTTTGTGCATTGTTTTTCGCCGTCGGATCTATTTCCGGCAAAGACGATCAGGAGGTAACTCCAACGCAGCAAAGATGTTGGTAGGGCAACTGGCTATGCCTCAGGCTTACGATCGGAATTGACTGAAAGCTGACTAGTCTTGGACACCTTTCATCAGGCAGTAAAATCAACGATAAGTAGCCTATCAATGGCTGGAGATTCTTTGCTATTACGTGAAATGGACTTGAAACGGTGGAATTAAGAAACCCTTGCTGTGATGTCACCGGCTTCATATGATGACTTTGTCATCCTTTTGCACGACAGATGGCATGCTACCTTGAGTGACAGAATTTCAAGTTCAGTCACAACCTACGTAGAAAAAATGAAGAAGCGCCGAGCTCAATGAAATGGCCATGTGTTCTTTTGTCTCCTTGGCATCACTTCTTCAAAAGCTGCCCTTGAACAAACCTCCAGGGCCTGATTGTATTTCTGCAGAGCACCTGCTGTATGCAGATGAATCTCTGCGTTTTTTTTTCTCAGTGAACTGTTTAACATGTGTATTGTTCACGGGTATATACCCAATTCCTGTTTAAACACAACAATAGTTCCCATATGCAAAAACAAGAATGGGAATATGTCTGACACTTCAAATT
>Ga0210059_1000690_pt1 | contig 45587 bp, 28 predicted proteins | sample Ectturendosymbi2_FD_188042 | JGI IMG/M metagenome (GOLD analysis project Ga0210059, IMG submission 188042) | Ecteinascidia turbinata endosymbiont from Florida, USA - Sample 2 (SPAdes) (version 2) | ecosystem: Host-associated > Tunicates > Ascidians > Unclassified | place: Key West, Florida... | reverse complement strand
ACGTGAAATCGATTTCCTATTAAAAATTTGCTGATCGATTCCTTGCTTACACCCATCGTGGAAAGTACATACTTGAATAGAGATATGTGCAAGTTTGAATCATCGCAAAAAGACGAAAGCAGATGGGAGTCGACTGATTCCTCGAAAGCATACGGAAAGACTAGTGCTTTTAAGTATCGCATAGATGTTATTATGTTACTATAAGTTTCTCCAAATTGATGTATCTCCGTAAAACCGCAAAGCATCTACAAAAAGAAGCAGTTTTAATCAGGGCTGAGGAGCCATCGTGAAAATGACACAGCTCCGGCTCCGGAACTCTTGGTTTTTATGAGTCGCTCCGGCTCCGGGTCTCTCTTTTTTCATGGCTCCGTTTCCGGCTCCAGCTCCGGCTTCTGGTCGTTTTCACACATTAATATTTTCAATCGTCTTGTTTTGCCTCAAGTTGAATGGAAAATGAATTAAAACAAGTACACAAAACTAAGAGAATATACCAAACCGATTTGAGTAATTCAATCTAGTAGCTTTTTACAAGCAGCGCTCTTACCATGACGAAATCAGCGAAAAAAACAACAATCGCAGGTTCAGACGATTCAGATAACACTTACTAGCAGAAACGTAACTCACAACAACGATAATATAAACAATTTCTGCAAAAGCAGTCGCTGTTTGTTCCATGAAAATGCCGACCTTTCCAACCCCTCGAATTTGGTAACAAGAATTTAATACGAAAGAAAATTATGTTTCGTATTTGTTGACGATGAAGGAATACAAAACCATCTTGAACATCAGAATCAAACACTCACAAATTGAAAGCCTTGTTACTCTTCTGATGCTGAGTCAACGTTGCGGATTGTCGGAGAATTTTGTGGTGAATGCTGCCATGGTGGCAAGTCAACGGCAGCTTCATGAGTGCCGTTTTCCAAGCGACATAATATCCATTACCGATATTCAATTCATTGACATTACCTGGCTTCCTGGATCAAAGCTCCTCGGCGACCTCATGCGATCAGAGTTTGCTAGGGGCACTGAACGTAAGAAGTGAAGATGTTGCCTTCTGAAAGCAACATCTGTGCAGTGCGTTTCACATTTTGGAATGCACATTTTTCGAGGAGTAGCAACATGAGCTTTCTTTTACTACAAGGCTAAGATAGTCGGGGGCCACTTAAGTACTTTTCAGTTTTGTTGTTGTGGACAGTTGTCTTTGTCCGCTTAAATTTATGTTCTCTTTTCAGTGAATTGTACTTATCAACAGGGTGCTCACTAGCTGCTTTTTCTGATACAGCGTCGTTATTCGTCTCTTTCTTGCTCATCGTTTCTGAAAATGCTAGCTAGTTTTTTTCGCATTCATGCAGATAGCCTTTGTTCTAGCCACTGGTGATTGCTGGCTGTTGTTGCTTGTGCGGGAATGTTGACGTGTGTGTCTCCTGTCTTTTGCGTTTTATTCAATTGTTGAATAGATCACCTTGTCAATGTATCGAAACCCGAAACTTAGCCCGTAAGATGTAGATCAGGGGTGGGGAACCTATTTACTAGAACGGGCAGCATGAATTGTGGATTATATCGCTGACGGGCAGCAAACAACAGTTGATTTTACCCTAAAATTCTGCCTTTATCTTAGTACGAGGGATAGAGGCGCGGACGAGAAAACTTTGTGGTGCGAATGACACACACGCTGCTGGTGAGAATCGCCAAAGAAGTATTAGCATTAGAAAGCACAGCGCCTGAGGCACTTTCGATAACATGTCTTTTCGGCGAAAACATTTATGCTTTTAAGTGTTTTCTTGATTCGGAATATCTCAAACATTTCTGCAAAGCTGAGTCTGAACGAATTCTCTCTGCGTATCGTTGAGGATTGAAAGCTCAATGTGTGCTGCGGAAGAAATAATGTCATTTTGATTTCATATCAAAATATGGTATCTTTTTCATTTCATATCAAAAATATTGTCTTTTTGATTTCATATGGTGTTTTGATGGCGCTTTGTATCTAAAGGGTTCTTGCAGCACCACAACTGAGTAGACGTGGTTTGTTTCGCATTCCGATAGTCTCTGCAGCTCTTCTGCATACCGTGCGCCTGGTGAGAAGGCTACAGCGCTAATTTACAAAGTTTTGGTAAGACCGGGCCGACAGTCGAATTCCAGATCTACCAGCAACGAATCACAGGCTGGTCAAAAACAAACAAATGCAGTGCGACCCGCTGTGGTTATTTGCTCATCACCACGTTGCCTGAAGCTAGCCGTTAGTAATTAGCGTCAGGTTGTGCTTTTCCGCTTTTGTGTGAAGCCAGCCTTTTGGTCACAGCTTGTGTTTGAGACTACAGTTACGCCTTTGCTCGCAATTTTCAGGACCGAAGATGTGAAAAATACGTGAAATCCATTTCCTAGCAAAACAAATTGCTGTTTGATTCGACTGCCGCATCTTCGTGGAGATTTGATATTGGACCATCTGTGGAAAAGAGAAAATGAAAAAGTGCAGAGAAAATAAACACCTAGAACACGCAAAAAGTTGGTTTCATTCTACAAAAGGCAAACACGACAATTTGTTGAACAGCAGCGACAATTCCAGCAATTGACAATGGCATCCCCTGATCAATATATCAAATTGTCATCACTCAAACTTGCTCATGTCCTTACGTCAGCTTGGAAGCCATTTACTCTGGCCGAAAGCGTTGCAAACCCTTCCTGGAGATGGCATGGGAAATTCATTGATGACCCTTCGCTAGAAATATTCCTTCAGTGGTGCAGCAATTATCGTACATTCTCATTGCATGGAATTATCGGACAAGACTAGCTTGTGCAGTTCGGTCGCAGCACAGGACCATCCATGAATTTCCTGTGTTCTTTCCAAGCAGTGTTTACAACGCTTTCTGCCAAAGTAAATGGCTTCCACGCTGATGTAAGGCCATGAGCAACTTTTAGTGATGATAATACGATATACTCATCATATTGATCAGTGAGTGCCACTGTTAATTGCTGGAATTGTCGCTGCTGTTCAACGAATTGTCGTGTTTGCCGTTTGAACAATGAAACCGACTTGTTTTTGTGTTCCGGGCTCTTTATTATCTCTGTGCCTTTTCATTTTCTCTTTTCCACAGATGTTCCAATAACGAGTCTCCACGAAGACGACGCAGTCGAATCAAACAGCGAGTTGTTTTGCTAGGAAATGGATTTCACGTATTTTTCGCATCTTTAGTCCGGAAAATTGCGAGCAAAGGCGGATCGATGAAATTGTGGAAAGCTAAAACAAGAGTTAGAGCAAGCACGCGAATTGTATTCCCAAACACAAACTGTGGCCATAAGGCTGGCCCCACACAAAAGTAGAAAAGCACAACGGACACTAAATTATTGAACGGCTGGCTTCAGGAAATGTGTTGATGAGCAAATGACCATAGAGGGTCACGCTGCACAAAAGAATGTTTTCGCCCAAAAAGCAAATTATCGAAAATGCCTCAGGCGCTTTGCTTGCTAATACAACTTAGGCGATTCTCACTCGTAGCTTGTGTGTCATTCGCACCAGAGGGTTTTCTCATCTGCACCAGTGCGTATCATCTCAGAGGTTGAAAAGCACTGCTATAGACTTTCATGTTCACGCGTGCATAGGAAGCAACAAAACAGAAGCTGGAGTAAGCCAATAATCATGAAAATTTCCAGCTCCCGCATGCACATTCTCATTGGTTATTTTTTGAAGCTGACTTTCCCAGTCAGAAGGCAACAGAATTATAACAAAGTGTGGAATTTGAATCCTTTCGGCTTCCACTGGGGCTTTTGGGCACAAATCTAAAAAATCACCAATGTCGATAAGCATTTCTTAGCAGTGTAAAACACTCTGAATTCTGTATAAGAGCTCTCCCTTGGTGGCTCTAACAAGACCTGGTAATCCAAACGTTCGAAGATCTTGTGCAAAATCCAACCACCTACTTGACCAAAAAAGAGTTGAGCGCCCTGGTTGATAGCAAGACCAGGGGTCTTCTTAGAGGGATACAAGATGGCCTAATGTGGGCAACGTTGCAACAAGACATGTGCCGATGTGTATGGTCTGAAATTTCAAGAAATTTTCAGCAACAGCCAAGTCTTCAATGGATGTTTTGAATCAACAAATGCTGATATTTCTAACATATTTTCATACTTACAGTTCACAGTTGGTATTCGTTATTTTAGTCAGTTAAACTGAAATTCTAACAGTGTTTCTCAGCGACTAATCTGATTTTAAGCTTATTTTACAACACGTCTACTTGGTTGTGCGAATGAAACTTTTGTGGAAGAGAAGAGTGTGAACGGTCTTTTCAAATGTTGCAAAGCACTGCTTTAGATGAAACGAAAGTCTGCCTAATGATTGGCGTTGATGTTCCTGGCGCATTTTAGTACTTGGAAGAGAGGAGGTAGAACTGGCGATCCATACGCCGTTAAGACAATGCTTTGCTGCTCTATAGTAGGACCTGCAGTGTGATCCTTTGGACAAACTTGAAATGTAAACCATGTCCGTCTGACAGGTAATGTTCGAGAATCTAGCACAAAGCGAGCAGTGTCTTTGGCAATTAGAATGAAAAGAAGATCGGTACGCGCTTTCTCAGATGCATAAGTCTAAGATCATTGATAACGGGCACTCAGTGCCGTAGAAGCCCAACTCTGCCCCCCAAAAATGCTTACAGGGGCCCCCTAATGGTGATTTCCAAAAAAACTTTTTCGACGTAATGCTACATCTCGAGGCCGAATGGCCTTCAAAACAAAATATTCTAATTGCAGACACAATTTTGGCAGAAGCAGGCCCGTAGCCAGGTTTTAAGGTTTGGGGGAAGATACATTTTTAAGGGGAAATATAGTTGTTTTTATCGTATGTTTAAAACAAATTTTTTTGACCACAACGAAATCTGAGAGGCATAAAAAATACTTGGGGGATAACCTCCTCCGAATTTCCCCCCTGTCTGCGGGCCTGGGCAGAATCGTTGCCAGAAATTCTTCCATTGGGCTTCTTAATTTTTGTGTAGAGGGCCTAGACATTTCTGAAAGTTTATATTTAATTCACAACATGAAGAGCATTTGCAGATTGTGCAAATTATTTATAAATATTTCTCGTAGTTTTCAACTAAAGTTTTTTGAACAAGCTTAACAAAAGGAATTGGGTCGTAAATCATTGTCATTTAATTGACGGCTATTTTTAGAGACGTCGTAATAAAATGCAAATACAAAAAATATTTGCAGGAAATCAGAATCAATTCTATCGTTCAGCTAAGAAAACAATATTACCAAAGCAGCAAACATGAGGTCAGTCAAAGCATGTACGCCGCGATGAACGTTTTCTTACATTAGCGCAAATTGATAAACTTTACCATAAGCTTAAGTGAAATATGCTGTAGTGTAAAGCGTGCGCTTTGGGCTTTTCACTGGCCAAAATACGCATGCTTAAACCTCGCTGATGTTTGGACTTGTTGATCTCCTGATGCATGGCACATGTTTCGATTAATAACATTTTGCATCTCAACTCGCCTATTAATGTTTACAAATATAGACTAAGGCCTACGTGGGCGTTTTGCCGCATGTGACCAGGGCTCCCATTGAGTTTTTTTCCACCCGGATCTGTTTTTTTAGTCGACCTGGGTGTGTAGGTTTAATTATGAAAAATCACCTTAAATCTGCGTTTTTTGAAGTGATAAATTCATCAGCAACTAAAACTAAAAACATCAGCAACTTTAATGTGTTCAATAATATAAAGGTAACTTTATATAACAGTGTTTACATGCGCACATCAGCTGAGAAACTACGCATATCTGATAAAGCAGAACGTGTTCCATCGGTTTCATATCCTCGTATAAGATCTTTGTCACGGTGATAGGTGTGCGGGAGTGCGTGTGTTTGGGGATGCAAAAAATGTTTGCCCAAATTTGCTCTTGTGTTTCCAAATAACGCATAAACAGCAAATCTTAACATTAAGACTAAATCGTACCATTGTAAACAAATCAAGGTGTCTGCATGCCTATTTATCAATTACCGGGGTTCAAAGCCGTACACCCTCAACTAGCAATCAAAATTCTGCATAGCCACATGTAAACAATGGTAGGCTAATACTGTATTTATTGTGTTGAAAAATGTTAGCTAATTGCAATAAAATCTCCCAAAAATTGCTGTTCATGATTCCAGTTCATTCAAAAGCAGTGCCTATTTTGCCATCAGGGACAAAAAAGGACGGCAAAATAGTCTTGGATTATTTTGTTGTTTTGGCCATTATTTTGCCGTTGGTTTGGTCATCATTTTGTCTTAGTTGGGAAAATAGGCACTTACCTATATGTGAATGAAGCTGCATACTTTGCCCAAATGTTCAAAATTTTTGCCCGAATAATTGCTAATTTTTCAGCGTTGGGGATGCGACCGCATCTCCACGCCGTACGCTTATGGTCACGGTTGTATACAGCGATGTGTTGGAAGGCAAGCGCAGCACTTGCTTCGGGCCCCTCTCAAGGTATTTCGTGCGTAAATATTCCTCACTTTTGGTGAAAAGTTTATTATCCGCTCATATAATATTTTCCGAACCACATCTTAATTCACTACTCTGCGTTTAAAGAGGCCCCAAGAGCAACTGCTATGTGTAAGTAGGCTACTCTGCTTCGAAAGGAGCCCCCAACAACAACTGTAACGTGCAGGTAGGCCTACTCTGCATTGCAAGGGCCCCCAACAGCAACTGCATTCTGTAAGTAGGCCTATTCTACTTTCAAAGGGCCCAAAATATCAACTGTAACATGTAAGTCCTACGCTTTCATAGAGGCCCACAATAGCAATTGTAATGTGTAAAGCACCTTGCGCTTTCGAATGGGCCCAACTGTAATGTATAAGTAGGCTGCTTTGCTTTCAAAGGGGCCCCCAACAGCAGTTGTAATGTGTGAACACCTTGCTTTCAAAGGGAACCAAATTAACTGTAATATATAAGCACTTTTCTTTCAAAAAGTCCTCAACTTCACTGAGTTCTAGTGCTTCATATTTCAATTTAGAGGGTCGAAGCTTTCTTTGTGGGCTAAGTGGTGATGGGACTGAATTTTGAGCCCCTGCAACAGCTGAATTTTGGGCATCTGTGACAGCGTGCCCCCCCCAATTGGGGGGTATGGAGTACGGCTGATATGGCTCTGCGGGCACTATAAGGAGCAATGCGATGGCGCCCGGCTAATACCAGCCTGCCCTGAAAATGCTCTCAGGATTTATCCACGTTGCAACAGTACAGGCAAGACTTGACAAAGATCTGGGCTTATTCGAGAAGTATGTGCACATTGTGGAGAGCTTTATTTCCTTACGCAATAAATTGCGATTGATTCGCGTGGTGATGGTCACTGCTGTGACTTTACTATTATAGCTGAATGATGAGTACAAGCTTGAATCATTGCAAGACGATGGAAGCAGAACCAGGCAAGAGATTCCTCAAACATCCTGCTACGAAGCAAGAGCCTGTAATTGTTGCCCAGTAAAAGTGTACACTAAATATTTCTAACCAAAATCAATTCAATTTACTTGATTTTACGGAATTGTACCAGTTTCAATTGCTGCCGAGACTTAGCCTTGTGTTGACTCCTCTGCACTTTTTCACTGCTCGGGTTACGCACTGGTATTCACGTCACGTTCACCTGAGAGGGAGCACGCAAGTGCGGAGGTATTCTTGTCAATCAGAAGTGCTAAAATAGCTGTTGTGGTCGAAACGTACACCACTAGCAGGTCTGGTGAGGGGTTCTGTGAAAGTCAACTCTTATTTGGCTTAACTGAGGTGCTCTCACGCATCGTCTTTAGAAACAGTACGTAGTTCCTCTAAAAATGTTTCAATGTCAACATTCGTTAGTAATGTCTTTACTGGCTACGCGGACTTGAAGATACGCTAGACATGATACTAGGTTTCTTGTGCAAATACATTGTGATAGTGATTCGCTTGTGTAGGTCACTGCTGTGACTTAAGTATTATTGTCCTAGCTTAATCTCAGCTGAAGTTTCGAAACAGGAGCAAAATGTTTTTTTTGTTGATACTCATCTTGTAGCATTAAAACAAGCATTCGAGCGCAGTGGGTGAACACATCTGCGTGTTTTTGTTTGTTTTTTTTGCTGTAGAATCGAAATTGAGAAGATCATTGGTGAAATGTGATCTGCATTTCGTGAATGAGGTAGGTTCTTTTTATGACAGAGTTTCAAGAAACCCACCGTCGAACGGACAATGACACATAGGTCTAATCGTTGTGACTTCAGCTGGTCTGTTTATGGTTGAGACTTTTCTGTTCATTTGTGACGAATGTACGTGATATCACACAACGTCTTCACCTTACGCGTCAGATACACCACAAAAATTTGAGTCGAAAATGATTTTGTCATCTCTCATCACTAACGGCACACTGGGTTCAAATTTTTCCGAAACAACCACACCATCATATTCAAACTAGGGTTCGTCAGTTACTGGTTTGCTCTCATTTCTTAAATACGCAGTATGCAGTAAGTCATGAACTGCAATGCTTACTAATGGGCGTAAAGCAGGTGTTTCACAAAATATGTTATTATAATCGAAGCAGTCGTTTCAAGAACTGGTGTGAACACCATCTGTTAAAAGTTAATATATTGCGGTGCAATTAAATTCGACGCGTTTGTGAGATTATCTCTTCACTTTTTGAAAATGGTAAATAAAAAGAAAAAATTTTGTTCTTGTTCGAAAATTGTTCATAAAAACTGAGTGCCTCTGTAAACATACATCAGAGTTCCCACGGCGATAAACAACAACAAACAAGCAATAGTTTCAGCATTACAGTATGTAATTTCATTGAAAAACAGACAATATTTTCTGCAGGAGCTTGATCAGATATTTAGTCAAGTCCCCGCAGTTACACATAGCTTGAATCACTCGGGATATTTGACTTTCGGGCCTAATAGGAATCCTAAACCAGGCTTTAAAATTATATGTCACGTTTGGGCAGTGTTCCGGTTGGGGCCGATTTCGAGCTTCAAAATGAAACCCGCCTGCGAGTCTAAACTACAGTAGATGCATTGCAATGGGAAAGCTGCGCATGTTGCTCTGTTTTTCTAAGATATATTTAGATATCACTAAACTCCCATTGCTAATCAAATCGAAATGTTATGGGAAACGCATATGTTACAACGCTACCAACAACAAACCAAACCAATACAAAACAAACCTTACCTTATTTTCAACAGTCTGCCGAAATTACTGCATAACCAAAACGTCTTTTCAACTTGTTAACGAATGTAACGGCTTCATTACTTTGGTTTTGTACACAATGATCAATTGCGCACTGAGTTATTGGATCAATCTTCTCTTGTCTCAAACAGTGTTTGAGTAATGATACTTGCTACTATGATTCATGATTGAATAGCATTGCTTTTGAGGTATTTGCTTTGAGAGGCAGAGGCTTGATAAATGCCGATTTTTGTTACGTTTGCATGAGGCGCGGTCGAGATATAGAGCAGTGTTTCTCAAACTTTTTTATTCCATCGCCCCCTTTTCACTCTCGACACGTCGTTTTCGCCCCCCAAGCCTGATAAAGCAAACACAAGTTTGTAAATTTAAATTATTTTATTTAAAGAACGTATTAAATAGCTGAACCCAGCCATTAAATAGCTGAACTAAGCAATTGTATTATGACGCTGATATTGCGTTCAGAATTCTTGTGAAAATACGTCGTAATCCAGGGCTACGGGGCCGGAGCGCCGGAGCTGGGCATTTTGCCCGGAGCAGGAGTTCAAAATAAAAACCAGCAGCCGGAGCTGAAGTTATGGCAATTTGAGAGGTAGCTCCTGCTCCGGGCCCCTTCCTAGATACTAACGGTTTTGCCAAATAGACTTACGTGTGCTCTTTATAGCACACTAAACGAGATTGTTGCGAGCTACGACACTGGACTGCAACAAAGGATGTGCAACCCTTTGATGTTTCTTTGGTTTAATAATCGCTAAGGCTGTGACATCGTAGGTGACAGGCGTGGTGTTACTTGCTGAACAATGGTTCTCACACTGTTCTAAGAGCCACATGCAAGCTTCAAAGCATCCTTTGTGCCGCTTTTAGCAATCCTTTTGTAACAATCTATTTGATTAAGAGCTTATGATGCCTACTGCTTAGGCGAAATACAGTATATACTCTGTAAGAGCTTGGTGTCTGATTCTTTGCTGGAGAAGGACTCCTTTCGATAGGCAGTCTTTCAGTAACACCTCTAATATTTTGTGTAACAGTCTTCGTTAGTGCAATAAAACAAAACGCAACAATTGACATGCGGAAAAAATTTTTAGTGCGGCCCTCTAACAAAATTCTAGGTCTGGATTTGGCTCCCTTCAGCGAAATGGTTGCGAACCACTGTTGTAGAAGTAAAAAACGTAACTACCACAGCATCTTGCTTTCTAGTCAGAATTATCAAACTGGGTCTGTAGAGTAGTGTAACGATCTAAAAAGAATTGAACTATAATGAATAGGTATATAATAAAATATCCGAAGCTTCTGTAGCTGTGTAGTCATGCTGCTAGCAGGGAGTATGATAGATATGATACCATTGCAGATTTAAGCGTAAAGTGCACGGCACGCCATTGTAAAGTAGGAATCTTTATTAGAAACCATTAGGCTTACTAGCAAGGTTTCCCAGATTATTTTTCAAAGTTTACTAGGAAACATTACGTTTACAAGCAGTAGTGTAACATGAAAGTTATAGATAATTGGTAGCAAACTAGCATTGCTTTGCATGCCAGTACATTATCAGACAGGTATAAAAATCAATGTAAACAAATGTGGACTTTTCTTGAAGTTTTCATCTGTGGAAAAAATCTGATTTCAGAACGATAACCATCAGTCTTATTTTCTCCTAAGCTTGGCGTGTTAAATTGTACTTTACTTGCGACTCATCACTGCTTATTTTGAGTGCAAAAGACAAGAAATCAGAAATTTTCAGCTATTTTTAAAAAGTGAAATGTTAATTTCTTCTCATACTTTTTCTGTGAACAAAGGGCTTTTAAACAATCTTCGCATTTGTGTCAATGCAAATGTGTACGTGTTTAAAAGAGCACATGAGAGTCGACTATGTGTTTTGCACTCTTTGCATGGTTTGCCGGGGCAGCGCTGTTAACTGGAATCGCCAAGGCTGCAACAGGCAAAGCATGCAACGAGTGCAAAACACCTGGTCACTTGCGACTGGTCTGCTTTTAAATGCTCTGACACAAATGTAGTTTTCCAAACAGCCATTTTCTTGATTCTGGTAGTAAGAATTAATAAAAGATTCTCAGGCATTGACGGAAAAACCGGCGATTGCCTTTCCAGAAATTGTTTATATTTTCGTGATCTTGAGTTACGTTTCTGCTAGAGGCTGTTCTCGGAATCGTCTGAATAGGTGATTGCTGTTTTTTCGCTGATTTCCTCACGATAAGAGCGCTGCTTGTACAACATTGCTAGATTAAATTACTCAAAAAGGTTTGGTGTATTTTCTTAGGTTTGGGAACTTGATTTAATTCATTTTCTATTCAACTTGAGGCACACCAAGTCAATAAAATATTAATGGGTGAAAACGACCAGAAGTCGGAGCCATGAAAAAAGAGAGCTCCGAACTAGAGCAACACTCATGAAAACCAACATCTCCGGAGTCGGAGCCGGAGCTGTGCCATTTTTACGACGGCTTCGCAGCCCTGACTTATCCAGGCTGTAACCGGGCACATAGACGATCCAGAGTAAAAATTTAACAGATAAATTGCTGTAGCAACTACCTCCAATGATTATATCATAGTAAAAAAATGCATGAAACTAAGTTAACTCAGTGATGGATTAGTGGTTGAGCATTTTCGCCCCCTTCATGTTGTTTCGCCCCCCTGTCGCCCCCTTTGGATTTTTCCCCCTTGCCATTCAAAATCGCTCCCAAGGGGCGATTCCGCCCACTTGAGAAACACTGGTTTAGAGTGAAATGTTAGGTAAACACATAATTGTTTATCTTTTTCATTTAATAGGTTCTTAAAAATAGATTTTTGAAGGAGTACTTTAACATGCCTTAATGGAATCTAGTATTGAAGACCACACATTTGGACCAACAGATGTAATGGAACATTTCCCGAAAATAAGTCTTCTTAAAGCAAAAATAGGTTGTCAGAAGCAGATAGTCTTGTGAAGTGGAAATGATTACAGGTGGTTGGAATAAAATAGTCATAAAAATGGTGTATAAGCAGTTTACGTCCAATTCACTACCGATATTCCTTACTGATAAGCATAATTTTCATCACAATGCATCATTGGTACAAGCATAAGCGAACTTTACGTGGCAATAGACACGCAAATGCAAAACTGCAGCACTGCTTCAAAGCATAGAAAAAATTTCCAAGTGTGCGATACATAAAGCAAAGCCTTCAGCAGCTTTGCTTTGACTTCCACTTCTTAAAAGCTGTCTGCCACTGCTGGAAAGAATCCTTCCACATTCTCATGGAAGCAGATTGATTAGGACAACCTTCAAGTATGGTATGAAAACTCTAAAATTTCTCAAAAAGAAAAAGCGTATATATTCACATATCTTCATGCATTGAGCTTAGCAATACCACCAGCTGCTATCAAAGAAAGAGTTTTTCAAAATTACGCAGTGTCTTTTCAGCAGAAATTCTATGAGAATTCCATTCTACAGAATAAGTAATTCTTAATGAAATGCACCCTGTTCGTTCTGTGATAGACATTCGTTCAAGAATAACGGTTTGAACAACCAATCTGCTCATAGTGGTTTCCAAATTCAAGCGAAATATTTTACAACGTAGACCCGAGAGATTTACTACTGTTTTCCAAATCACTGCATATAATTTTTGAACATTGATTTTCATTATTCATCTGCTGATATTCTTTACAACTAAGTCACATAACCTACAGGAACAACAGGCATTCAGTGGCACTGCTTGGTGGGTGCTGGTCAAATCAGACCAAAGGTTTATTACGAAGGTTGTACACTTACCATTTGTGTGACATTGGTTTCCTGGTACGCAGGTAATCCCATTCCAATAATAAAAATCTTTGCAAGCACAACCAGCTGTACAAACTTCAGTGCAAACTTTTTCTCTGACCAGATCGTCGCAGTTAAGATGACAAGGTTTGCATGACCTGTATACTTGGTTGACTGGACATGCTGATGAAGAAAATTGGAGTGACATTTTAGCGTTTTGAGTAAATTCAAATATTGCAAGCTAGTTAGACATGATTTGACGTTTCATACGCCAGCAAATTAGAATAATCAAAAGGCATGCATCCTACAGATATTAACACCTTATTATGGAACATTTACTGTCAGGTATATGAGGGAAACCGACAAGATCTTTGACATTTGTGTCAAATGCATTGCCTGATAAGCCAAAAGGGACACGTTTTTTTTCAAGCATTGCAAAACATGTGCAGCACAAATCAAACAAAAGGTGAAGTTCTTATAACAGTGTTATCATTTTCATGAAAACGTCAAACGGCTACCACTGTACAGTAAATATTCTAAGCGACTACAAAAACGAGTAAAATGTAACAAGAACAACAAGCAGCTGTAAATCCAAGAGTTGGGTTTTACGTATGTCGAGAACAATAAAAAACAGATCTTATGGTGACGCCGTTGATGGTTTTGCCTTTGAAGAGGGTGGTGATGTACCTGTCGGATTTATTGGTCTCCCTGTAGTAGTAGCAGGAACAGTTGTGAATGACGTAGCTGCGCAGATGTTCAAGAGGTTGAAACGCTATCAGGGCAAATATTTGGAGAAAAACACATGCATCAAAATGTTTATTCTTATGCGACATATTTTTGGTACAAATGCGTTTTTCAATAAAAGGGATATTTTTTACTTGTGAAAACGTATCTGGAATATGAAATTGGATTTCAAACACTTCAAGCTTGCATATGCAGGGGGTTCAGTAAAAACTGTGTTATTATTTAAGATGTAATATATCTGAGTAACTGAAAATCCGCGTACGAATGATCTCAAACACGCTTGTTGTTTAGAATTCCAAGATTATTCTTAAAAATTAGGTTAAAGCATCAAATGTTGACGACTTAAAAAATAATTTCAAACGTTTTCAATATGTGCACCACCATTGACGCGCTGCACACCAAACCTTTTCTGGTGTTTCGCACAACGTTTTCCTTAACTTTCTCTAGTATCTCTTGCGATACTTGTGGTCATCCAAATCTTTTTGTCTTAACAAATCAACTATTTTTTGACTTTTCATGTAATATTCGAATATTTATTGAAGCTGTTTTTTTTTATGGAATTCGTTATAATTGAAAGTGTCCAAGTCTCATTCGACTGCGTTGTAGCATACTCTACAGTATCACACAAAAATTATTTTCTGTTGCAATGGATACTGCTGTGCATTTATATACGAAATAATGAACGCATGAAACATGAAAGATAAATCTTCAGTTTTTTTCTACACAGGCTTGAAAAACATGAGATTATTTGAAAACAAAATCGGCCAAGGTAATAGATTGAATGATCATAAACAGTTTTGGAACACCTTGTGTGATTTTAGGTACAGGTGAACTTATCCTTTGGGATGAATTCTCAGAAAAAGAATTAGAACACGGGAAATTGGAAGACATTCTTCAATTTTGGCTATTACCACGAAAGCCTCCACGACAAAAAGTGGGTTTGTGAAACAAAAGTGGTTGTCATCTTTACCAATTGATTAAAATTCAAGCATCAAACCTAGTTCCTTGCACTTTTATATATTAGAGGGAAAACATTCAACACCACTGAACTCTTCGTCACGTGCATTTTGTACGAGAGCAAATCTGACGTAAGTTTTTCGAGCATATAGAAAAGCATGCGCACTAAAAATCAAACAACACGTGGCGTTTTTATAACTGCATTTTCGTTATTATATAAGCTTGATATGGCTGCTGATTACTGATAAGAAGTTACAAGAACGAGTGAAGTGTACGTACAGTAATCGACAAATATAAATTCCAAGTGTTTGGTTTTACGTGTGTTCAGAACAAACAAAGAAAAACAATCACATGGAGGCGTTGGTGATGAGTTTGGCGACGGAAAAGTTGGTGAGGCACTTGACGCATTCGTTGCTTCCCCTTCTGTAGGAGGAGGAACAGTTGTGGATGCTGTAGTTGTACAGGTATTCAATTGGTTAAAAAGTTATCAGGGCTAACATCTAGATAAAAACAATTACATGAATAAAGATATGCTTATGCGAGTTATTTTTTATCACAAATGCGTTTATCATCGAAAGTAAACGATTTTGAACTTGTGGTGACCTGTCCGGAATTAATTCGAACTTAGAAAATTTCAAGCTTGACTGAGCAGGTTTTTCAACCAACAGTGGATAACCATTTGAAATTATAGTTTATCGGATTAACTACAAGCTCTATATTTGCGTAGAAATGTAAACGGGCTTAAACGCTTTGTGTTAGGAAGATTTATTAAAAAAAGAAAATTCAAACGATGTGGACCTTGTTAAATAATAATTGACGAGTTTTCAATATGTGCGCCACCACTGACGCGCTACCTAGCAAACTTTTTCTGGGTTTCGCGCAGCGATTTCCTTAACTTTCTCTGATACCTCCTGCGATGCTGGTGGTCGTCGAATTGTTTATGGCATAAGCAAACAACCTCCTTTTTGAACTTTTTATGCCATTTTCAAATAGGGGTTGCAAGTGATTTTTGTGGAATTCTTCAGAAATGAACGCTGCACAATCCCATTCGACAATGTTCTGGAATACTCTAACACATTAAATTTTTGTTTGTTGGAATGAATATTATTTTTATATATGAAAAAGATAATTGCATGAAACGTAAAATATAAGTTTTTAGTTTTTTCCACGCAGGTTGGAAAATTTGAATTTTTTTCCAAACACAATTGGCCAAGGTAATAGACTGAAAGATGATAACCAGTTTTTTGAACACCATGTGTGATTTTAGTTGTAGTTGAACTTATTCATCGTCTTTGCGTGAATTCTAAGAAGAAGAAATATGAACACTGGAAATTGGAAGACATTCAGCAATTTTGACCATTGCCATGAAAACCTCTTCGACAAAGGGGTGGATTTGTATAGCAAAAGAACTTGACATCTGTACCAATTGATTTCAAATTCAACCATCAAACCTTGTTTCTTGCGCTTTGATATATTTGGTCCTTGAACTTTCAAGTACATGAGGGAAAACAGTCAACATCTTGGAAATATGTGTCAGATGTAATGCTCTAAGAAATGAGTCTAACGCAATTTTTCGAGCATAAAAAACATGTGCAGCCAAAATCGAGCAATAAGTAACGTATATATAGCTACATTTTCATCTTTGTATAAGCTTGAAATGGCTACTAATTTTCTAGTAAACAGTTTTAAGAACGAGTGAAATGTAATTGCGATGATCTACAAATATAAATTCCAAGTGTTCAGTTTTACACACGCTCACAACAAACAAAAAGTGAAATGACATGGAGACGTTGATGGGCTTGACAACAGAAAAACTGGGGAGGCAATTGACGCATTTGTTGCTCCCCCTTTTGTAGGAGGATGAGCAGGAGTCACAACATTCATAGGTGAGGTAACTGTGTAAGTATTCAATTGCTTAAAAGCTATCAGAGCTAACATCTTGAGAAAACAAATTCATCAATAAGGTCATTCTTATGCGATGTGTTTTTTTGTTGTTAGTGCGGTTTTTAACAAAAATGATCAATTTGAACGTATGATAATTACAGTAGTCTGATTTGTATAAATTAGCCTCAGTTGTTAAGTTCTCTGATGGACTTTCATGAGATGCTGCATTTGCTGTTGTTTCTGTAGATTCTGTCGTATTAGTTGATGCAAAGATCGATGTTGTATAAAAAGTATCAGTGTCGCTGCAATTCTCAGCAACTGTAAAAACAACTGCAATTGTTGTGGGAAATTAGTCCATTTTCCGCATTTGCTGTTGTTTTTCTTGCGTTAGTGGTGATGAGTTCCGTTATGGTGGTGGCCGCAGCAGTAGTAATATGTCCAAAGGTAGTAGGATTAGCGTCTACCGTTGTTGCAACACATGCAGCACCAGCTTCCTCCCCTGTAAAAACACACGACGGGTCGTTGGTACAGGAATCTCTTGGATAGAAATCAATCTCGGTAGTTAAAACTGGCTGATGCACTTTCGGTAGTGACTGCTGTTGTTTGTTAATAGGTTGTCGTGTCAGTTGAAACAAAGCGCGATGCAGTAGTAAACGCGTCGCTGTTCACAGAAGTTTCAGGGTTTGTTACAATAACTGTAGTTGTTTCAGAGAGTAATAATGATTCCACACTTGCATTTACTGTTATTGCTCCTGCGTTAGTGATGTTGCGTTCCTTTATTGTGCTGGCCTCAGCAGTTTCAATACGTTCAACGGTAGTAGGATTAGCGTCTGCTGTTGCTGCAACATATGCAGTCAAGGGCTTCGGAAGGATTTTTTCAATGGGGGGGAGCCAAAAGTGGTGAAATTTATTTTTTCCCACTCGAAATCAAGAAAAGAACGCTTTTTGCTGAAATTTTCAAACTCCGGGGGAGGCATTTGCAACCGCTTTTTTTAATATATGCTGTTATTTCTCTCCACACCAGGCATGGGATGACAATTTGGGTTCACTTGGTATGGAAAGACCTTAGTATTTGCTAGACCAAGACCTGAAATCTGATCCCCTCTTTGTTCCCATGTAGAGCTGCCAAAAATTGTTTCTAATTTTATTGCTCACTATTATTGACTACGGTATATTTCATTTGCTCAGTTAGCTTTAGCAATTTAATACATCTTAAATGGTGTGAGGCCATTATCAGCTATACACTTACACATGTGGCGGCCTGGAGATGGCGCCACATGTAAAATAAATGGTCACCGCTAGATTGTGCCCATGAGTAACAAGTCACTGTGATAGTCACCACAAGCGAATTATCGTAATTCTCTTATCCTATGTAATAGTAGTGCAACCTAATAGTAGTAGAGTGAATTCAGTGATGGAGCTCTATTGCTGCTGGTTGCTTTCCTGTTAGTTAATGCCCCGAATTTCCATCTTTCTCTTGTGCTTGCCTCAGTAGTTCAAGGCGATGCAGTCAACTGCAACACACATCAACTCAACAGAGATTCTCAAGCACTACTGCGTAACACAAAGTAGTTGGTAGACACATTCTTGTTGCATTACATGTCACAGTAGAGATCATTATGGTGTAAGTAATACTTTAAACCAATCTAGGGTCTCTGTGCTGACAACTTTTTTATGCACAAGTCCATAGACTGAAAAGTAAACAGTGATTCAGTTTTCTGGGTGGTTTGACATTCAGCCTTTAACATGCAGTTTTGCTTATTTAAGTGTGAGGGCTGATTACTAACTCTGATTAAAGATTCAATATTACTTATTACAGGATACAAACTCATTTCACAGGCATGTTATGTCACTTTTAGTTACTAGCACATCATTCACATACTACAGCCACAAAAACAATAAAGCACTTAACATCTTTTTTACATACACACAGGTGAGGGGCATCGTGTACAGTAATTACTAATTCAAAGAAAGACAACCCACATCAACACAAGCATTTGTGAACAATAATAGTTTATCAAAACGTGTCACAACAAGAGTTTAAACAACTCATTTTACTTGCTTCATACGTTTAAGCCACTTTTGGACGGTCCCTTCCTACTGTAGGACAGTGAATGTGCAACATGTCACATTTAATAAGTTGCGTTAATCGTTTGTACGCTAACATACTGTAACAGTAAAAGTATGGTGTTGTTATCTGACATCTGTACTCAACTGTAGTAGTGTTAAAACTGTTAACCCAACACCACCGCAATTGAATTACTTGCAAGTTATCTAGCCTACCGCAAGACTCCGAATATTTTCATACATACATTATTTATTATTCAGATTGTCATTCTTGCACGTTAGATATCCCCGAATTAACCACTGTCGTCTGTCACAGCAGATCCATCAGCATAACCTCACCATAACGACTGTCTTCACAACACACTGAACAGAACCCTAACGCTATCTTGGCGACAGGCGATCATATGACCGTCACATGATCCGTGATGCTGATGTCAGTAGAGTTTCCAAAATATTTAAACGGATCTGATTTGTAAAACCGGAGCAACGAAATAAGAGCACATAATCTACCAACTAACGCGTTGCTTCAAAAAATATCAATTGCCTTGACACACACAAATTTGTGATAAACGACAAAACATTCAAAACACCAGATTACATTCGTTGTGAATGCAATCAGCGGATGTAGTGATGCTTGTTTAAATGTGTGAATGTGGAAGATATAAGATAGATTCCACACAAGGCACCCCTTCCGACGCCCATATATGCAGTGCTAGTTTCATCTTAAACAAAGGCGCGTCTGTAATATGGCAATCTGTTGTATGCAAATCAAAGTCATCAGCTGAACTCTTTGAGTCGGCAGATGCTGCTGTTGTTTCATGAGATGCTGTCGTATCAGATGAGGCAAAGCTCGAGGCTGTAGTGAACGCGTCTGTGACGCTGTCTCGGCGCCAGTGAAAAGGGCTATAGTTGATACGGCAAATCGAACCATATTGCAGTATCTGTAGTTTCTTCTGCGGCAATGGTGTCTGGAGAATAACCAAGACGTTTAACTGTAGTGGTAGTGGGGTCAGCAGTTGTTGCAGTCTATGCAGCGTTAGCTTCATGCTCTTCAGCTGTTCTGACAATCCCTGGAAACGAACCAACTGTGGTAGAGAAGTTTGATGTATACAAATTAAACTCAATACCTGTAGCTAAGCTGTTTGATACATTTTCAACAGATGCTGCATTTGTTGTTGTTTCGTGAGATCCAGCCATACCAGTTGATGCAAAGATCGATGCTGTATCGAAAGTAACAGTGTCACTAACAGTCTTAGCAGCCGTAGCAATAACTGCAATTGTTGTAGCAATTTCACTGTCTATGGAAAGAAATCCTTTCTCAGCAAAGAATCAGACACTTTAAGATCTTAATCTTACAGAGTATATTTTTCGCGTACGATGTAGGCATCATCAGCTCTTATTCAAACACAGACATGGCTGCGATTGGGAGTTAAGATTTGCGGTAGTGAGACCGTTTCTGCGCATATGTCGTTGTGGCAGTTTGGTCCATTTCCGCATTTGCTGTTGTTTTATCTGCATTAGTAGTGGTGGTGGGTTCCGTTGTGGCGCATGGGGCGCCGTTCGTAAAAAAAGTTGTATCTGAAAGATTTAGCACAAAAAAACTGAAAAATCAGTCCGATGTAGCTAAATATGCGCACATCTAGCTAAATCTGTGCGCATTTACCTAAATCTGCGCACATTCAGCTAAAGCGGCTATGTCCAACCCGCGGCCCATTTGAAGGTTTGCAGCGTTAGGTTCATCATTTGCAGCGTTAGTTTCATCTTCTGTAAAAATAAACGACCGACCATTGGCAATGTAATCTATTGTATACAAGCTAATCTCATTTGTTAAACCTTATGATGCACTTTCAATAGCTGCCTTTGTTATTATTTCGTGAGATGTCGTATCAGTTGAACCAAAGCTTGGTGCTGAACTAAACGTGTCGCTGAGCATAAAATTCTCACCCATCTGAGCAACAACTGTATCTGTATCAGTGAATGTTTCCATTTTCCCGTTTGCTGTTGTTTCTCCTGCGCTAGTGGCGATGTGTTCCGTTAATCTGGTGGCCTCAGCAGTGGTAGTAACTTTCATATTAGGGTGAATGGGGTTAGCTGTTGCTGCAGGATATGTAAAATCAGCTTCATCCTTTTTTTTCGAAACAAACAATGAACCAAATTGAATTCGAAACAACCAATGAACGAAATTGAACTTAACTTCATTAAGAGTGATGTGATGCGTTGATAAATAATTAGAGAAGATATGAGTAATTGTATATGTGTGAAAAAGTGACAGTTTCTTAAAATCGAAATCAAGATGTCATACCAGATGGTGATAACAGTAGGTAATGACAGTATCGCTGAAGTGTGTGTGATCTGATACTTATTGAAACTGCGTTCAGGACAAAAGTTTCACCAAGTGTGGCGGGAGCTGTGTGAAACTTGTGTTGATGCGAATTATTTTCGTTTTGCAAGAATTGCTTTGCTTAAGCACTGCTTTTTCAGCATCGTTGCCTTGTGAAAGGGAAACGTTTTCTTCGCAGGATTTGCAGCAGATTAGCATCAGATGCGTGGTGCAGCAGAATTCGCCTATAACGACTTGGCGTCGCTTTTTGTCGGTGCCCACATAATATTTTGTTCGTTTGCTTTACAACGACAGTTGCACTTTGTTTGTCGGACAAATACTGTGTCAGCGTCAAAGACGCTCTCTACAGAAAGTTAAATCCAACGTTTCAAGTTTGGTTGCTGTGCAAGTAATTTGATGAAAATTATGTTGTGGTCATTAACAAAATTGGTTAAAACAAACATGGTTGGTTGTTTAAAAAAGTCAGCTTTTCCGAGACAGGGGCTACTCGCATTTCTGCTTACATCACATAAAGTTGATGACGAAGTGAGATATGATAAAAAATCCTTACATCGTATCGTTTTTTTACGAGTGAGGTTTTGGAGCAATACACAACAAAGAATTAAACCAAATCATGCAAATTAAAAATCAGACTACGCAGCTCAAACAAAAAGCTTGACTGCGGAGACAAAAATTATCTGCCTAATGATCCAGGGCCAAAATATGTTCCATACCAACTTTCCCAACAACTGCGCATAAAAAGAAATTCGTGATAGGAAGGGAAAACAATTTTTCCTTTATTTGAGTGAAATAGACTGGGATAGCTGAGTGATCAAGATCGAAACGATAAATACAATTTCTGAAACACGGTTTTGTAAACCTTTATTTTCAAGGAGACTTACCTGCTATCGTCAGATTAAAAAATTTCATCCTGTATTTCAGCAAATCAAAACTCATATTTAACCTAAAATATGAGGCCAAAAGTCTTTTCACTGAACTACTTACCAACAACAGTTTTTGTTAAGGAACACAGTTGTTACCTTCAGTTACTCTCTCGGAAAGTTGCCATAGCCATGACTACAGAATTTAAGATTTAACTCAAAACTAATCAGTGATTTTCTTCAAATGAAAAGTAATTTTTCAAGTGGAACATCGCTTGTCACTCAAATTCGCTTTAGGGCTTTATTAGATATCTTAATCAATTACGATCGATAGAAACATTACTTGAATTACAATAGTTTTATTTTGACTCATTTCATCATAACGATCGGCATTATTTTTATTGGTGCTTAGTGTATTTTGTAAGGAGCGTTTATTCTGCCCGAGTCTGGACGAAAACACTGCGATGCTAAAATGTGTGAACTAATATTTTATAGCTTTCAAACAAATGGGCTAAAATGTTGAGATCTTTTTAAATCTTTACCACATCAGAAAACATTGCCCAAGTGTTTTATTCTGATTGAGTTACTTTCGCGTTTCGGACGTGAATTCTCCACGTTTATGCAATTAAATCTAACACTGTTAATGATATTAGATCTCTTTGTTTGAACGTAAACTTGACAAGCTTACGTAGCTTTTGACGAAACGTTTTAATGTGAAATAAACGTCACGTTATGCTTCACGGTACCAATCCAAAAAGATAGTGTGGGAAAGCATGCATAAACGGAAAGGAATTTTTAAACTGAATCGTTTGCAAGGCATTAAAATGCTTTGCAGCATCACGACTACAACTGGGCAAAATGAGTTTTTCTTTAAAGAACTTGGAAATCAATAGAACTAAAATTAAGCAGCAATATATTCACTTGCTGTACAAACTGTTACTGCCAACAGCAATCATCAGAAGGCTACGTTTGTTATTTGTTCATACATGGAACGCCTTTATACCTGGACAAGACGTTACATCAATGCACTTGAGGCTTCTTCCGCCACATGTTTCATTCTCTACGCAGGTCTGATTCAAGTGACAATCGGAGTCTGGTGAATGGCCAGAAGGATCTACAAAACCTGATTCAAGCAAATGGGAAAAATTAGCAATTAGAAATTAGGCACTTACATTGGTATCCTTCTTTTACGTGCGCGTGATATACCTGCAGTGTTAAAGTCTGGGGCGTACCGAGGTTAGATGGCGCGGAGAACGAAATAAATCTGGCTCCCCCATTTTCGAATCGAAGGTCTTTCGGAAGCAAATGTATTGTACTGAAGAAAGTACTTGCAGCATTGTTGGGACTTTCGGGCGTCCCCCAATGATTTATCTCCTGGGCATTGTTATCCTCTTGCCTCCCTCGTTACACCTCTGGTTAAAATACAGAAAGAGTCATTTCAAAGGGATTTGTTAACTGCAGTCACCGGAAAAAACGTCGTTTTAAAACAAACACCAATTTGAATATAAGAACGCCAATTAGGCAATAAAGCAGTAGCGTAGCTAAGGGGGCGGGGCGGGGGGCGGTTCGCCCCTGGCGGCACTTTTACGGGGGCGGCACTATGGGCTATGGTGCTCTAGGCTATAAACCTGCAACGGCTGTATTGAAATAAAAGTGGTTTTAATGTCGGGACATTACTCGCAGTTGAAGGACGCTTCTGATTTTGAGTAATTTAAACTACGGCATGTGTATTGCGATTGTTATCTTAGCCACAACAACAAACAATCGTATATCAAAGATGTTGTATCAATAGGCTTTTTTTACATGAAGCTGCAACACGCTTATCAACTCACTTGATGTCAATTTTACTGATTCACTACACGGTTGATTGATCGAGTGTCGGGTCGTTGTTGACGTTTGATCGTAGTCCTTATATGACGTTATAGAACTTAGTAGAAGCATGGTGGATGACTGTGGGCAAACGTGAGGCTGTGGTGAGCTCTAAGCTTTTTTAATAGCCCTTAAGTTTTGTACTTGCGAGTAAAATCGCATTGTTGGGTCTAAAAAACATTTCTGTGTAAATCTAATAAATATGTAGTTAGATTTGTACTCGTCAAGATGGATTTCCGTGTGTGTGGAAAAATATAATCTAGCTCAGTATTCTTCAACAGGGGTTCCGTGGAACCCTAGTGTTCCGCAAAACATATACCGTATTTTCGGGACCATAAGGCGCACCGGATTATAAAGCGTATTGAATGAAGCAAAACAAACTGTATTCAACTCTTTACCAATAAATCCCGAGTGCCTGAGTCGCTACTGGGAGTTTGATCTGTCACATATGCCTAATCCGCTAGACACGAATAGAATAAAATAAAAGTTGTGCGTGTGTTTGATTCGGTGTGCGCCAATGTAGCCAGGAGCCCCCGCAGAGTAATACAATCTGTTGTAGGCCATGTGCTAGCTGCTCTCGGATGTTGCTCATTGCAACTGTTGTTGGTTTATTTCTAAACACGGTGATATGTTTACAAAAAATCATAACTAACAATCAAATAAATAACACCGTTTACCACATACAATTGGTTCTAGATGAGAAAGCACAACCAGATTCATACATTTGGCGCACCACATTATAAGGCGCACTTTCGATGTTTGAGAAAATTAAAGGATTTTAAGTGTACATTATGGTCCGAAAAATGCGGTAGTGGGGTTACGTGAGTTTTAAGGGTTCCGTGACGGTTCCTCGTTTTTTTAGGGGAAATGATTTCTTGCTCAGTATGTTGATGCGTCATTATGAAAATTTTTAGATCACCGTGTTGCATTCAGATTCCAAGTAGGCCAGTTAGTTGTACAGGAGGTTGAGTGCAGTTGATAGCCGGAAGATAAATATTGATAGTTTTTGCGTCGCTTGTTGTTCATTGTTGTGCAATTAAGGAACGTTGTTGTTGCATCACAGTTATTCGATGTGGCCGACGTACAGTTCACAGTATAGAAAGAAGGCCCCTCTTGAAGTTTTGCAGTTTATTCAAAAGTATAACCTAGGGAACTCTGTTCCAAATATAGTAATAATGCTGCGGATTTTCGTCACATTTGCCGTTAGTGTTGCTACCTGTGAGGGGAGTTTTTCGAAACTAAAACTGATCAAGAATTACTTAAGATCTAGTATGAGCGCCTTGCGGTTGAGAAATCTTGCCAAACTGTCTATAGAGCAACAATTGACAGATAAAATTAATTTTGACATTGCCATTGAAGAATTTGACATTGCCATTGAAGGATTTGCCAACAAAAAGGCAAGAAAAGTTAGTGTGTAGAAAATTGTAGTTTTCGTTTTCGAAACAAAGATGGTCTTAATTTTTTACACTTTTTTACAATTTTTCCCAATATGTCATTTTTGCTTTTTGTTTCACTGTTACTTAGAATGTTTGAGCTTTTGGTGTACATTTAAAGCATACCATATTTGAGCATGTGAGAGCACTGTAATATTATAATGGTGCACAACTAGTTAATATATATACAAAGCTTTAAGAGCCAGCAATATGTATTTTTATGGGCTTGGGGGCGAAAAACTCAAGGACCGCCCTGGGCAGCCCACACTCTAGCTACGCCACTGCAATAAAGTCTTCTTTTTTGGGAGCTGCAGTATGAATTCAAAATAATTTGTTTTCAGCAAATACTGGGGAACGTGTTGAAAGTTAATATGCTTACTGCGCTCACTATGCAAGCACTACCAAACCCTTGCCTACTTTCAAATAACTTCTGAATGAGACCGGTAATCTGAAAATTGAAGGAAAAAGGACGATATAAGGAGTGGTAATTATTCAACTCAGGAAAGTCAGCACAAGAAGAAGGTTTACATGAACAATGCTTCGCAACGACGGACATCTATTTACGATTTACGATAAGTGCATGCAAGGGTGCTTTGGATGATTTTATGAATTTACATTCACACTATTAAACTCAATTTGTGATTTGCTGGGCGTTAATACTTCGGAAATCTTAAGCCTTGATCAGCATGCATGGCATGTGGTCACGCGGTATATTCCGTACCAAAGATTGTCTTCATGCGATGCAGGTATTGGGCTTACACTGGCCACGAAAAGTTTCCTTTGATCCACGATACTTGTTTTATGGCAAGAACATAATATTTTCTACCACTTTTTCGTTATGCTACGCCGGCCAGATGTGTTATGTAGTGCATCTTGCATGTTGGTTTCATTGTAAGATTTCGATAACAACATTACACGGCTTCATCCAATTTCTAGTAGCGTGCTGCAGTAAGAATAGTGTCACGCGCTTGGTTCCACAGAAACGTTTCTCTCAGATTTGTATGTGAAATTTTCCAAGTGCTTTGAGTTCATCTCCTTGTTTCAATCGCCACACTCAAGAAGGTTGATAAAAGCCAAAATATCTATACGTTAACTTTTAACTCCTTCGCGTGTTATTCAACTTTTTCAGTGCAAAACAACAGATTTGAAATTCAAACAAGTTCTTTACCAACAGAAAAACTAAGCACACGAATCAGTACTATCGGACGTTACTAATATATGGTTCACATGTTTTTTAAAGACAGAGCCATACGGAATGTTGCAGCACTTACCTGTGATACACGGTATTATGCAAAATCATTCAAATGCTATATATTTATCGGTATGTAGCTCATTTACAAATGACATCAGTGAACGTTAAGCTTGGGGCAAGCGATTCTTCAGCGAGGTCAATAAGCCAAAACAAGTATATTCAAATCATTTATCAGTCTTCTTGTACATTGAAACCAACGCGCTTGCAGCTGAACTTTACCGCACAACACGTTACTTTTTTAAGAATGATTATCTAATCTGCTCTGACAGTGGCATACGGTCATTTAACTTTGAGGCAATTTTGCGCTTAACATATTTACGTTATGCAGCGATAGAAATTAAACAATTGCTTTCGCGCTGTGAAAAAGTTGTTATTCATAACCAAATAGCGTTAATATTGGGAAATTTGAACTGTGTTTTTCCTGCTGTTACTCCTGTTCTGTTCTATTGACTCTCATCGTGCATAGAATGGAGGTAACTGTACGTGAGCTGCGTATATACACTGAGTGAATTAGCGCAACTATGGTAGATGTTGTGAAAAGCGAAAAACGTGTTTTAGTGAACTTTTAACATAGACCTTAGGGCTCCTCAAGGTTATTTTCACCCTATTTCCTTAATAATCCAGGCTCGTAGACACAGGGACATTCGGGGGCAGTGCCCCCAAACTTTTGTGTCTCCCAAAGTTTGTTGTACCCAGAAAAATTTGTTACATACGAAAAAAACAAAAATTTACCTCCCTAAAAATGTGTTTTCCCAACCTGCCTACGGGCCTGTGCCTAAACTATCACTAACATATAACTTGACAGTGGGCATTATTCATTAAGAAAGCTATGGGTTATTTCACATATCGCACTCTTCACGAAATGTGTTGTACAGTATAACACCGAAAATTCGTGATTTCTTGAAATGCCGTTTTGATTGTTGCTCATCAGATGTGCAACACTTTGCAATACCCGTGATGTCCACCAGTGCATGTTGTGATCAACTATTTTGCAAAGCCTCAGAATATGTAAATACTTTGCGGGATTTTTTTTGTTCTTACTAGTTACCAGTGGTCTTCAACCTTTTTTGTAAAATTGCCACCTCCAGGCACTTTGCTTGAAAATCCCCCTCTTTCCTATAATGTTTCTGAAAATAGTATTTTGTTTTGAAAATGATTCAGAGCTGATGAAATGTAAACGGGCAATCTAGTTAGCACAAAACAAAACGAATGTAAATGCATTTGTAGAATAAATGTTAAAAATCTCCAAAAAACAGGTCATTCCAACTAATGCGAACATCACGATGGTGTTTATCCTCCAAGCTTTTTCAAAGCATGTTGCAAGTTGGTCAGTTTAAATGGAGTTTCCCCGATGTTGCTCATATCAAGGCGATTGCGGTATTTATTATGCGTGTGCAGTACTTGGCAGAAACCTTGCTCAGGAAAACACGTCGTGGGAAACTCCAGTAATATCAGCTTCACTTTTCATGAAAGTTGAGACGTTCCTGGATGTTGCAATCGCATTCGCTTATGCTAGTTAGCAGGCAAAAAGCTATTTCACGCATAACTTTCGACGCAGTGTAACTTTCGGCGTGATCTCCACAACAGAACGACTTCGAAGCAAGCTTCAAACAACAGGTGACGAAATATATTTTTTGGAGTCTTTCATTTAGCCAAGATTGTGTGCTTGGGCTAACTTGCCGGTCTAAGTTACTCCTTTCCTAGCCTACTGTTCTGTTACACTCTGTCATAAGCAGGGGTGTAGCGCTAACAAAAAAGGTGTCGGAACGCACCCAAAAAACTAGACAATTTGAAACAGCTTCGGCCTAATCTTAAAGAAAAACATGAAAAAGGTGTAGGAACGCCGTTCCCACGCGTTCCCGCCCCACTACACCCCTGGTCGTAAGTCAGATGAACACAGTACAGCTATATCCACAGATGCTAAAATATTCCAAGTGACTGAAAAATATGATAAGCACGTTTTACAACTGACGGCTAGCTGTTTCTAGCTTTGCTAGCCCTTAATTTCTATGTAAATTGTCTTGCAACAGTCATATTTCTATATTTTTTTACAACAGACAACCTTTCAGTAGGAGCACGTTGTTTTACTCAAGGTACTAACTAAAGCTTACAAAACACATGATAATGGACTGCCATACTTTTTGCCTGCGAAACAATGGTTTGGCAATTCTTTTAGCGAAGGCCATGAAAACTTGTTTCAAGGCAATTTTGGTAATAATAACACATGCGGTTGAGGGATTTTTGACAGTTCACTACGAAAATTAACTGCGCCAAACTTGATGGCAACTTGTAATTCGCTATCGCCGCGAAAGTCGACGCGATGATTTAGTGGTAGCAATGTTATGATTGTTAGGCCAATTTTGCTAACTTCAATGAAGCTGAAATTTTCCTCTTGAAATATTGGAGTTTGACCGATTGGGCATTTTCCGATAGCTTTGTCAGTCTTGGTTGTTTTCGACCACTATCGGTATAATAACACTAATTGATGCATACTATAATTGTTGAAGCTACAAAAACTGATATTGATATGATTTTGCAAGTTTAGTTGCAAATCTGAAACAACAATTGGTTCGTTGCGACTTCCGATGTGTACTGTTTTGCCCATTACCAGAACATTGCATATTTTAAATAGGCTAGGCGTGATAAGCCAAGAAACGTGGTCTTACAGAACAGTACGTACTTAATTTGGTAAATGCTCTGTCCATTATGCTTGTAGTGCTTTACCTTCATGATGTTCCCAAGTTTGCCTCTACTGTAGTTTTTGAATTACTTACCAAATACATCATGGCAAAGGTTAACAAACCAAATTCTTTAAAAGTTTGAAGAATACGGAATGAATTTGCTTCTGAGTTAACGTCAACACCAAAGGCTGAATTAATTTGCAGTTTTCAAACGCAGGAAGTTGATAAGCCAAAAGAAAGTTAAAATTTGTAAATTTTAAAGTCAAAATTTCAAGTTTTTAGGTCAAAAGATGGGTTGCCCTATAATCTTCGCGAGAACCGCAATGCTTGACTCCTAACCAAACCAGTCACAATCTCAGTGGTCTTGGATATTTGGAGCAGTGAAGCGTTTCACAGAACCATGTTACAGTAGTTTGACTGAAGCGTGTCCAGTCTGATATGTGTTTTATAACCTTTGTTACGAACTATGGAGTCGAACGTGCATCAAATGCTTTGATTCCAGAGTAACAAATATTGTTTTTTGGAATCAATTAAACATTTGAATATGTTTTAACCTGCAGAAATCGCCCCCCTGGAAACTGAAACCGCTCCCCAAATCTCGTAAATCACAAAATCGTCCCGCAACGCGTGAAATCGCCCCCCGGGGATTTTTTTGGCCCACGTTGAAGACCACTGAGTTAAACGAAACAAAACCTCGAACAGAAATATACAAATACGTTCATCGCAACTGAATCGGGTTGGTTCATAGAATTGAAACACACAAAAACGTTGTTGCGCGTACAGTGGAAATGAGTTTTTGGGTCTTTTTGCCACAGACGCCCCTCCCCCTTTTTCTTACTCATTATTAATGATGTGATCAAAGAATACTCACACTTCCAACGTTACTGCTGTGAAGGCTGTTGGTTACATTCTAGGTCATATTTAAAGAAAAATTGCTATGGTACATACACGGTCACATGGTTTGGTCGGGACGCCACCACACGTCGCGGTTCTGTGACAACAAGGACTAAATATTGGCTTTATTTACAGTCTTGGTGTCATATTCAAGTTTTGTATGGACAAGGCTATTCCATTTAGCCGCTTTTGCATTATATCTTGTGAAGAACACCTCGGGTTAGATATTAACAAATAAAGAAATATCAAGACAAAACAGTATAGCCACAAACTCACATAGAGTATTTTGCATAAGGAACCACCATTCGAACAACCCATTGGGTACAGAGCCTGTGCACAAAAAACTGCAAAAATTATAGCTTTACCTTTTTTCTTTGATTTTCGTGAGGAACATACAATATGTATCCATGCTAATTGCAGAAAATATCGTGAAGCTTAACAAAGAAGTGGCAGTAAACTTAGCAAAACTATTGTACAGAGGCTTGTTGCACAATTACAAAAAAAAAATCGACAATGAGTGGTGACTGAGTTTTGCTTGCTGTGCTGGATGGTTATCTTCAACCACAGTTGAACTTTTGATTTTATTGCTGCTGCGTTTAAAACTTCAAAGCTTCTTTTACGGTTTATATTTTAAAGACAAAATTTGAAATAACGGTTCTAGAGGAACTAAAGTTTACCACCCAGAAGTTCTGTTCCCTCGTAATTTCGTTGTTTGCTAATGTTGGCTATTTTTTTCATTTTAATGCACTGCAGTTGAACAAACGTAACCGTCATCAACAGTGGACTAGGGAAGCAAGCGAGGCACTTGCTTCGGATCCCCCTTTTTGGGGCCCCTCTCGAGGGTTTCGATCGTAAATTTTCCTCCTTTTTGGCGAAAAGTTCATTACCCACTCATATAATATTCTTCCAATCAGATCATAAGTAACTACTCTGCTTTCAAAGGGTCCCTCAACAGTAATTGAAATATGTAAGTGCTCATGCCCTATAGTCTCATGAACGCATTCCTGGAAGGCTCGCATATCCCATTCCTAGACTTGATCAAAAGGTCTTATCACGGTTGGCTGGTTATAATGACGTCATTAGAGGGCACCTTTTCAACCTTGCCTCGCCCCCAACCCTAAATCCACCACTGGCCACCAATATACACTAACCTAAGTGTTATACATTTAACGGTGGGCCTGCTCACATACCGTACCTATGAACTGTATAAGGAACTCCGGAGATCTATCAGCCGGAAGGCTGATATTTAAATAATTGAAGTTAAGGCAGGCAGAGCAAACGGAGGTGTTTTCTGTAAAAATAAATTAATTTTAATGCTTACCAAAATAAGTTTGAAACTTTGTGTAAATTGCGTTTTTTGTTACATTGCCTCTGATTTATACTAAAGTTAACATATTATTCTTTTCCATCATGCAAACAAAAGAAACATCAGACACACTGGGAAAAAAAAAGATTTACGCGATCACAATCATTGCAATATGCTGGCGAGAGTAATTCCTCCGTGCACGGAACGGAGGAACTAATCCTTTGAGCTTTTGTTGCCCAGCGGTTTTGTAATACTAATGGAATATTCATAATAGAGTTCGGCTTGCTGCAGAAACCTGCGGGTAACGTCTGCAAAATCTGAATCAGAAAGTCTTAAAGAAATCACCTTGAACCAGGACCTTTTATGAAAACTCCAGGTATTCGTATCAAAAAAGTAAGCAGCTATATGTTCAGGCGCGTTGCCAGGGGGGGGCAATGAGGGCAATTGCCAGCCCCCGAATTCCGAAACGTTACATCAAAAAAATTATCGTTAATCAAGGGTTTGACGTGTACGCCAAAGAAATACTTCAGTGCAAAAGGAACCTATCTTACTTCAACATTTAGTCAAACCTGACCAAAGCAATATGATTTACCACTTGTCCATGATTAATCAAAATGTTGTGCACAGGTGTAAATGCCAGAGAATTCATATCATGGTTGACCTTTAGCCTAAGTTTAATCTCTGTGTGAAAGCTGTTGATAAAGGAATACAAACTTGCATCTAACCGTTTGCAATTAATAAACGCAAGAAAAACGCTTTTGGCAGGTGATTCTATCGCATCAGCTTGTTGTATCACACCTAATGGTGATGTAAGCGTCATTTCACGACCATTGCAAAAATTCCTCTCTGGGAACTCTGGCGTTCTAGAAATATAACTTATCCATCATCAGTCGTACAAGCCTTAAATGAAATCCTTAGATTTTTGTTTTAGTACAGTTTTAAAACTAAATGCGTGCATATGGCTGCAATATACATTTTATGTGCCATGAACCTCAAACTTTGACTTTTGAAACTGGATTGCTTCTGGGCCAAGAAGTAATCCAGTTTCAAAGTCTTTTTTACGCAATTACGCCATAGACACTGCTTGGCAAAAAATTAAATGGCGTTCATTCTAGAATATGTACATATTTTTAATGATTAAACGTGTATTGTGACGGTTCAATCACAATTATGTGGAGCCAATGTTTTCATCAGTGATTTCCCATTAATTTTCCAGCAAGGAAAAAATCAGTCTTGTCAAGTAATCAGAGTCCGACCTGCCCATCGTCTCGAAGTGTTTCAACTTTCATCTGCTGTTAATTGACCCCCTATCCTACAGTAAATTTCAAAGTATTCAGCTGCAGTGGGAAGAGTCAGCGGCAAAACCTAACGTAAGTGGGAAGATGCCTTTTATATTGTAAGTGCCGAGGGTAGCACTGTCACTACTTGCAGGTAGCTTGCAATCTACTTTCTGGATAGAGCGTATGTGAACAAAAATAAACTAAATTGAATTATTTTCACGTCGATTGGATTTTGTTGTTTAACCACTAATGCATTTTAATAAAGACTTCAAGCTGTTACGCAAGAATGGCAAAATCAGCCAAACAACTGTTGCGTTAATCTACGGCGACAAGTATATTTTTTAGGTTTTCTGCAGAGCAGGGGCGTAACGAGGGGGCAAGGGGGCACACACCCCGGGCGCCGAGTCACCATGGGGTAGCCAAATCACTTCGGGGTCGCCTAAAAGTCCCAACCTTGTCACAAGTACTTTCTTCAATGCAGTGCATTTACTTCCAAACGACCTTCCGCTTCGAACATGGGGGCGCCAAACTTGCTTCTTGCCCCGGGCGCCATCTAACCTCGTTGCGCCCCTGCTGCAGAGCAGTGGTGATAACTGATTATGGTTTCGTTTTTGCAAATACACAACTATTTTCGCACTTTATGTACACTGAGTGCGTCAAATATATCAAGTTTGTTTAGAGGACATGTGTAACTTTCCTCAATTTACAATAATGTGTTTATCACATTTGTGAATCATTTTTTAACTCTAAATAGCTAGCTAAATACCGAATCGTTTCTGGGAAGCAAGCTTAGTGCAAGCAGTGTACACAAATGCTGCTGCAGTTAAGTGACGTTTAATGAAATAAAATCTCAACTTTTGAAACGTGTTGAGACACATTAGCGTTTACGTTTATCAGCTGCATACATCAATTCGTTGCTCAAGAATTGGTCGACAACAGGATCTACGTCCTATACGCGCGTAAGTTTGTAGAATGCCTAAATCGGGAGTCGGTGTCTTAAGCAAAGTCGCTACCAGTGATGGATTCTCGATACTTTGTCTCGGTCCCTTCAAAATGACTTTAAGACCCACTCGCAAGACCCATTTTTGCGAGTCTCGGTCTCGAAAGTCTCAGGTCTCGTATCGGTCTCGAAGGCTGCAGATCTCGGACACAAGCCTATTGTTTAAGACTTTTAATACTGCAACGATATGGCTTAGGAAAACTTCTGTAATTCAACGTACTTTTTGTCTGCTGTATCTGCAGGTGGAAAAAACCAAAGCAAGTGGGAACAATGCCTGAAATTCGAAAAAAATTCAACTTCGAAGTAGTGATGACATTTTTTGGAATATTTTTAGAAAAATATTGGCGTAATCCACAATTTATCAACTCTCCGTGTCGGTTTCGAAACTCAAATCTCGATTCTCGGATTTTTTTGGTTTTGATCAGGTCTCGGTCTCGCAGTTTAGGCTCTACTACTTCTCTGGTCGTTACTTGATGGCTTCAATTGAACGTATGTGTTGGTGTGAAAATAAGCCTGTAAATATAAGAAGCGCAGTCACAATGTCGACCACGATGACTTCTTCCCCAACTGCAATATTGGCTGCAAAAAGCCTACTGCATGCCGTTCACTATAGCATTGAGATTTCGCAAGCGCTTTTGCAGGAACGTTTTACGAGCAAATGGTGACTTTCATCCAAAGTAGAAACTTGGAACTTCGCTAAATACAAACTTTTAAAAATTGCCAACCTAATGAAAATAGATTTTTTATTTCCCAGCTCAAATCTGAACACAATTGTTCAGGAAACGGACGCAAGACAAATGCACGTTTCATGGACGACGCTTGCTTTGAAAACAAGGGGCATCAATTATGTAAATGTTCAGACTTGGTTGCTGTTTGCACCCCCATCCAAATTTCTGGCTACGCGCCTGTATATGTTTTTGTGCGACACTGGAAAAACGAAGTTAATTGTGAAATCATGGATCAAAAATTAGTTTTGCATCCAGTAAACCAGAGCTTCGAATCTTATCTGTTTCTTCAATGACTGCTGCAAGAATGTGACTTACCCACAATATTACGTTGAAAGGGACGCCCGGAAAAGTAACTTACACGTTAAGCCTAGTGGACGATTATATATTACAAACCTCCACCAAGTGAGTCGGTAAAGTTCAAGTAATGTCTTTAAAAACCAGTGCATACATTTTTATTACATTTCTCGCTGGCATCGGCAAACGGCCCTGGCAGTAAATCATACAACTTTGCGAAACGCTCGAAACCTGGATGTGTAGCAGTTGCCACGAATGTCAACTCAGTAACAGGGATAAACTGTTGGATTTCCATAGTAGCATTAAAGATGTACTGTTGGTGAACCCCATTTGCCAAACTTCGTTCGCAACATCGCAAAATTTACAAGACAACCACTTGAGAAGAAATTAAAACGTTCTGATATGTTCTTGATATTACTTAATCTGTTTACAGAAGCGAAATGTGACAAGTGTATACTGCTGAACCGCAATGATTGTCCGAAGTTCACTGAAGCCAGCAACAAAAAGTAAGGGAATTGAAGCTACCGGCCACGACATTTTACTGACATTATTATTGCTTTGATTCACAATTGTTTGTCATATAGACACAAAATTGCTCAAGATAGCATGTGATGTATACTGTATGGCGACCCATCCATGCCGTCCCCACGTTTTTAAGCGTTTAGCTGTTGCGTAAGTGCCTGACCGGGAGACCTACTCCAAACCACGGCAGATTTGCAGTTCATTCGTAGATTTTGTGCTCAATGTAGTGCATGCACTAGTAGTTAGACCAGATTCTTTTATCTAAACTGATGTACTGGATTTAGTTTTGCACTGCCACTGGACCATGCGCACTGTAGGTGCAGCTTGAATGTTTTGACTTGCTACGCAATGCGTATCACTCTTTGCCCGCATATTGTCTGAGGTATGGGATATGAGAGAATCTCAGTAAAGAACTTCTTAATATCTGATAGATTGGCCAAAAGATAACAATCGAAGTGATAAAGCACGGTGCAGCCCCCGGAATATTTTTTTTACTTTCTGCTTAACAACTTCTCTAAAAGAGTTTTGTCTTTTTGATCTTTTTAAACGGAACAACTTTGATCTTATTGCTTCTTGATAGCCACATCACAGTGCTTGCCATATTCCAAAGCAGCAGAACAACCATCTTATAGATAATGTTCGAATGCGCGCCGACCAGAGATGCCCAAACGACATGTTACAAATGTTTAACCGGCGTGGTGAACGGAAGTTTTTCGTTTGTGTTTCACATGTAAAAAGTTTTTTGTTATCACACATAAATTGTTTTTATTTTATCGTGTTGCATAAAGAAGCAACATCAAAATTGACTGGAGCAAATTTTGTTATTTAATTCATTTTACAAACATCATCTCTAAAACAAATGCAGTGAAAAAATAAAAATAAAAATTTGTCAAACATATCAAATGTAAAAATATTATTTCCATGGTGAAAAAAACGTATAGGAAGTGAGCATTGACTTCTATATTGATATAGTAGAAAACGAGAAAACATCTTTCCCCACATTTTCAATGGGAACGGCTTTTCTTATCTTTTCGATGTAGTAACAAGAGATGCTAGTTGCAGCCACAACGAAAGCAAGATCAACGTGTTTGTTTTTTTGGGAAATTCTCAACAATGTTCATTAAAGTAACTCTTTGTTGTTTTTTGACAAAACGCTCAGAAGCTTTTTGAGCGCAGCTCCACTAACGATCTTAATGTTCTGAAATTCACGACAAAAATTGCATCGAGCTTCAGCCAGGACGTAAATTGTTTAATATCTTACAGGCCATAACGTTGCCACAATTTGCAACACTTTCAAACGAAATCTACTTTTTTCAAAAGCATGTTGTTCACTTTTTCTACCTTTTGCAGGAGGTGAAGATAGCCTCAGGTCCCAAAATCAAGTCTTCAGTAGGTTAAGAAACGATTAAACACATACGCCAGCAACACCGCGTGCTGTGCTTGAATAGTCTGCATCTTCGTTACTTCGTACAATGAAGATAAACTGCGGCAATATTTATATCATCGTTATGTAGATTATGCACTTTAGACGTACAGTACTATAAAACACGATAACTAAATTTTAGAAAATTTTCAACTAGCTAATTGGTTGCTTACTTATTTAGCTTACCCGGTAACTTTGATGGAATAACACGGTAAAAAATGCCTGGGCATTCCCCTGTAATACATAAAACATGTTCCAATACTTAGGATAACTCTCAAGAATACTTTTCTCAATTCGTTACATGTAACCGAGTTTTAATACAAAAATGCTCAATGCAAATAATAAAAACTTTGCTCTTAAGCATTCCTTACACAAACTTTAAGATAAATTTTAAAAATGAACGATATATTTACAGGCGGCGGCCTTTCCAGAGTAAAGTTCAGAATTGCGGTTGTAGTGGGAGAATTCTGAAAATATACAGACGAGGTGTCAGACTCTTTATATATCTAAGCGACAGCTTATAACTCAACAAAGGTTCACTGTGCCTAAATAAAAGAATCCCTTAGGAAAATTTAAGAAATGCAATGAGCACAGTTTTTTTGTAGTGGGCGGATCCTGCACAAGATTGCTCATGGAAAGAATACTTCCGCGAGAAACATTTTGGCCTGCTTTAGACTTCCTTGAAAGAATGCAAAGTAACATACTAGAAGAAACAAGGTCAGCGATGATTTTTTTTAAACTTCCGTAAAAAACGAACATGAAACATTTGTATTTACAACGTGATATATTCGAAAACTTCAGTGGAAATAACTTCCAACGACGGAGAACCTGTGAAACGATGGGCTGAAGCTGATAACACAAACCTAGTTCACCTTCACGACTCTAAACTACCCAAGTCATTCAGCAGTAGACGATGTAAAAATGACTACAACCCAGGCATAACATTTGTGAGCTCTGACATTCTCAGGCTCTGCAAAAAGCTGGTTTCATACCAAATCCCCAGGACACAACATCGCCCCAGTGAACTCCTGGTCAATGCAAAAGTCGCCCCGAAGATCGTTCCATGCCAGTCGCCGCTTCATCTTCAACAAAGGAAACTAACAAGGCTTTACTGACAAACTAGAGATTAAGTTGAAAACTTGGATCCTATCTATACCAACTATGATAAACCAACTATAATGGTGCACAAGGTCGCCAGAAATAACCCCCGACGTTGCAAAACTGCATACGTTCAATCTTAACAAGCAAGAGAGACAGTCTCTATAAAGAATACCAACAGCTTTTCGAGAAAAGTCCCTTTAATATAATCAGACTATCGAAATAGGCGAATCTGTGCGCCATATCACAGAAGCAGCGAACCTGGTAAAAGCTTAGAGACACAATTGACTTGCGACCAGATAGCGGTAAAGCTTGGAACCTGATCCTCAACCTGGAAAACAGTCGAATCACCAGCAAACAACGCTGAAACGTCACTGCTGATCAGGTAGCACACCATCTCGTGGTAAATTGACAGACGACAAACGTGCTGAAAACTGAAAGCCGAGGCCGACCGTCGTGAGCCCTCTTGCGTCCCAACTTTCATTCAACCCCTTTCAGAAGAAGAACTAAATGTGGTTATCAGAAGCATGAAAAATGGCAAAGCTGCTGGACTTGACAACATCTTTGTAGAAGAAATTAAGCACTTCGAAATCACGACAAAGATGGCTGTTGCAATTTCTCTTCTTTTCTCAACAGCAAGCCAGGAAAAGACTCCTCCGAACCTAAAAACTACAGACCAATAATCTTGCTCAACCACTTCCACAAAATTATCAAGCACCTTTTCAACGGCCTAACTTCTTTTGTTAAAAACGTCTAACTTACGTGTAAGGTACCGGTAGGTCCACAACTGGTCTGTCGCAACTTGACCAGCCTCCAGCACATTGAAAATAATTGTTGGAGTGTGAAGACCCTGGAGCTGCGTTCGTGGACCTAACTGCTGCCTCTGACACTTTGAACCACCGCCTGTATCTAGATAAAGTCATCTAACCCATGTTTTGTCCGGAATAGTTCTCTCAGACATTCGACGAGAAGTGGCCAGCAGAAGAGAAAGGCTGAAAGCAATGCATGTCTCAAGCCACTGGCTGTATGTATCATAGGCAGTCAACCAGCGACTAAAATCAAGAAATAGCTTCTTGAGTTGAGCACACGTCCTCTTACCATGCCTTCCAAAAAACTCAAAATGAGTTGTGGAAAAACAGGCTCAAAAATTCTCACCTAAGCCGAGTTTCAACTAACCAGCTGAAGTCCCTGCTGCCCCTGGATATCTAGATACTGGGTATGCCTCAACAGACTACGTACCGGAGTTGTGTGAACTCGAAGCACACTTGCAAATTGGGGTCTCTGTAACGGTTCAATACATTGCGCATGTGGTTTCATATGGCGATACACCTGCTTCGGTGTCCTCTGCTCACTCAATTAAGGAGGATGGCTGACCTTTTAGTTTACAACGTCAGCGCCAAAAAAGTGTTGAATTCTGGATGGGTTACATCTGCGCGATAATTGTAATCCTTAAACAGAAGTTAAGTGACTGTTATTGCTCTCACCTTCTGCCACTTTTTCAGACCTTTTATGTGGCCACAACTCTAAGCTATTGTATGTTTTAACAGAAATGCTTTAACTTAGCGCTGAAGCCGAAGCTTCAAAGTAAAGCCTGAAAGTCCTTGTCAAAGTCACAGATCGCATAGCCTACTCAGACTGATTTTGTTTGCGGTCACTAAATTCAACAATGGCTGTCCCGATTGATAAAAGAGATCGCTTCTTCACTGCATGTGGCTGCCTCCAATTCTCAATTTTTGTCTTCACAAAGTTGTTGGACAAAACCTTTTTCTAAATGCTGCCAAATCCGTTTTTGCTTCGCTTCGTCGACACGTTTCAAATTGACGCCAACCAGGGGTCAAATATGCTTTAAACCGTAGGGCTGCGGAGCCGGAGCCAAAGCAATTATGGACGACTGGAGCCGGAGCTGGAGACAAACACTTTCAGATGGTGGAGTCGAAGGCGGAGGATGAAATTTGAGTTTCGTTTCCACATCACTAGTTTCGGGGGCAAACTCTTGAACAAATAATACAATGGTTTTCAGTCAAAAAAATTTAGATGCCTGGAGCTGGAGCCTAAAATTGAGTTCTGGCTCCACAACCCTGCTTTAAACTAAAAACAATTTGACCCCTATTAAAAAAGGAAAAAAATTGTCTTTTACAAACGCAGGCAATTGCGCATAAAGGTTGCCGATCACTAAACAATTGTCTGGAACAAATGCTTGTCTTTGTCAAAGCTGAAAATATCAAGTTTAGTTTGAAGTTTACAAATTCTTCGCAAAGTTTGTCTCAGTTTCAGAAAATGGGGAAGATTTTGATCTCTATCAGAGTCTGTTGTGTAGCAAACGAAGCAGTAGGAGCTTTTCGACAGGCAAGGGTTTAACCAATTAAAATCACAAACCCGACAAACATACCTCGTGACCAATATTAACGCTCAAATCATCGACTAGGTAAAATCGTAGCCTACCAGAGGGATCTACCTGCCGCCCGAACGCTCAAACGAGCGAGTAATTACTGTTTTAATGTGGAAATTCCAAAATATTTCACAGTTCCAAAAGATCAACGTTTTCATATTATATTAAACTTTCATCAAGCCCATATAGTATAAAACTGATAGTAAAAATTAGGAAAACATCAGGCAGTAGATGACAAACCTTTTCTGCTTGTTCAACACACCAAATCATATAAATCTATTTTCCCCTTTAAATCTAATAAAGCAACAGTCAAACCAATTGCACATTATCACAGCCATATAGTAAAGAGAATGCTGTGTGTATAAGGTGATATTTTGCAAATTGTAAGTTCCAAATAAACTGACGATTTTATAAGTCATTTAGCGATAAACGTGCTTCGTTGTACTTAATTGAAGTGTTTCAATTGCTACAGTACGTGATTTTTTTCTAAATATTCATTATTTTGTCTTCTGCTCTGAAACAATCTGTTGCAAGATTATCATGCTTTATTGACCTGTACAATCTATGGTATCTTCACTCTGTTGAGTCATCAGCATCATCTAAGTGGGAAATAGCTGGAATTTTCCTATTTTATTTAATTGACTTCATGAAATCTGGACTTAAAAAAGAAAAATTACCAACAGTAATTTTTATAGAAATCGACCCATGCAAACTTTCCAAAATAATTCTAAAAGTTTCCAGCTTTGAACATGAATAAGTCACATCTAAAAGCAAAAGGTTTTGATCGCTTTTGATACAGATTTTTAGGGTTTTATCAGTCAATTTCACAAACGATGTGGTTGAGTGATCTCTAAAATAATTTTTGCGATTTGTATTTACTGTGCCTCCATCCGATAAATACGGGATAACCATTAGGTGTGCAGAAATTGTATCGTAGTGTCATTACCATCAGATGACATTGGCTTTAATTAACTAAAATGTGACGTCTGTACAAATTCCAGCACACAATAACTTGACTTCAAGTAAAGAACTCAAAATGTAATTATAAAAACGTCAGCTTGCAAACGACACTTGCAACGATTTGGACCAATTGAAAATGGTCACTGAAAAAGCGCAAAACTGTGATCACCGATCAACACGTGCGCTGCGTCCGGTTGCAAACACACATAACTTCCGACTAGCTGTCAGCAACTAACCAAGCACGATATTACAAATAATTTGAATCGCTTTTTTCCAATATTTTTTATCTTACCGCAATTCCATGTTGGATTGTTTTGCAAGTCTCCAGCCTCACTGCACAGCAGCACGATGCAACCTTATACAAAAGTAAACATTTAAATTAAAGAAACAAACGCGTTGCACTAATACGATTTACAAAGATTTCGATTCAGGCAAATTGAAAAAACCTTTGTTCTGACACAAAGATTGTCCTAAGGAAAGCAAGAACGGTTACAGAAAAAACGTGCAGCATCACATGTGCCCAATTTTAACCAAAGAATTTTTAATTGCAGCACGATTAGTGTCATCGCGGTGCCCAGTTTGTCTTTTAGTGCGAAGGTTGTTTGGCCGAGTTTCAACCACTGAACGCCCTTGTGCAAAGAGCGTTCACCTAAACCACACCCCAAGAGTTTTAATTCAAGCTGCCGTGCCGCTAACTGCTCTCCAGTCACAGTAATAAAAGCAAAAATCACCAAAATAGCTTTGGGCAAAATTTAGTGTGATAGTTTGAGGTAGTGAAAACGCAAATGGAACTTTGACCTATCCTTGTGGTTTAACTTAGACGAATGCTTCGTACCTTTCAGTCACTGTAAAGATATACCGATAAACGTATGAACTGAATAAGTGGAAGATCTGTAGACGTTGAGAGTGTTTTGTTTTCAAAACGCACTTCAGATGAACGATGTTCTTTGTTTTTTGCTCGAAACTTTTATTTGATTTCTTTTCGTCGCTCTTTGTTGCTCGTGAACTAGAAGCAGTTACTTGCGATGAAAACAAAAACAAACCCACGTGGTCTCACAGCTTACAAGTTATGACATATGCACAAACAGGGCCGGATGAAAGGGGGAAACGGAGGCAATTACCCCGGCGCCCGCTCCAGTGCACCTCGTGATGACAATTCATTTGTTTCAAATAAAATACTCGTTTGAAAAATTGTCATGATTCAGAAGCGATACAAGAATACAACTCTGTATTTTGATGTTGCATTAAGTATCATTAATGATTTCTCAAAAATTTTGACTTTGTGCCAGTGTTATTGATCATTACTGAATATAAATATTTTCACTTTTTTCAACGCAAATATGTTGGAATTTCGCTCGTCACTTTTTCCTGATAATAGAATGGTTCTTTTCGCGTGGGTATGATTATATCTACTCGTGCATCACGCCCACTGCACAAATGCCCCGAAAACGATATTATTGGTGTGCTAAAAGTCTTGCTGTGATTGCTTCTTAGTATCAATATGATTCTGTAACTTCTAGTGACGTCTCGAGGTAGCGGCAGCCGAACTGCGACTTTTGTTTCGTAATAAAGGTTAACATATGGTGAACACGCTCTTTTCTTCCTATGACCTCTATCGCTGTGTTACATCATAAACATGTGAAGCTGGTCAAGTCATTTTCACCGTATGTTACTGCGTGGTCCGTCAGAAAATGTTTTTATCAGTCGATTTGTAGAACGAAAGAGCAGAAAAGGCGATTGCAGTGTTCAGCTAACGCGATGCCAAAATCTACGATGCCATCAGGAGCTAAAAAACGCAAAGTTTCTAAGGAGAAAAAGCGCAAGGATCTGGCAGTGTTAGCTAAAATGCTGCGACTGAATCGTCTTTTTTCAAACAAAACTTTCAAGTAACAACGTTAAAGCAGTGGCGGTCACCAGGGGACCTGAAAATTTGGTGAAAATCCACGACGTAGGCTTCGAAGCACCTTTCACTCTCAGCCTGGCTGACCATATTGACATATTATTTTTCCGGTGTTTTTGTTTGCTTCTCTGGTTACTGCTTATTGTTGGGTTGAATGTTGTTACTTGCCAACGAACTCTCTGGCAATCTAGCCTGTGAATTTTTTTCTGGTAAGAATACCCTCTAGTGTTTATATCATAAACTCTCGTCTCGCAGCTAACTGTATTTGCAGTTGAGTAAGCACATTCTCGACTACCGGAAAAAGCAAACGAGAACGTTGTGAACGATGTTCCCTTTAAGGTGCACATGTGTGTAAATGCGCACTACCACCAGACCTTTTGCGCAGTGAAATTTGATTCCCGCGCACTGCAACATTACAAATTTAATATCGCAGCCTATATATATATATATATATATATTGCAAAGCCTTTGTAACGCTTGAAACGCTTAACTTGTTGTGTGTCTACATGACTGCTAAATTGCATGCGCAGTGCGCACCAAAACAAACATTTGCTCAGTGTACAATTTTCTTAGAGGGAACACTGGTTGCGAATCATCTGAAACATAATTTTTGCGAGGTCATGAATTACGTCATAGGGCCCCTCCAGTGAAAACTGGGTCCCTGTTCCGTTAGTCTGGCCTTGTACACAAACACGGTATTGTTACGCAAAACAATAGCTGAATTGGTTGCACCAAACGCACAATATTTTTGTTAAAATACCTGCATTTGCCTGGATGACTGCAAGGAAACAAAGAGCTGTTACGAGGGTTTTCATGATACAGAAACGAAAGAGGTGAGTTTTCACGTATGACTGAAGAACAACTCAGTCATCAAAGCTTGCCGTAACTGTTTCCAAATGAAAGATTCCAATCCGTGTCATAAACCAACAAACACTTATGAGCTGACTTGTTACTGCATATTTGCTGCATAAAAGCGAAAACATGTAAATAGCATTAATTTGCCATGAAAAAAGCACAATTTATGCTTATACTGTACGATTTCATGCTTGATGCTGTGACGGGTTGTGCCCCACGTCATTCCAACAAGTGTTTTATATTCATTTGCCTCAGCTGCCAGTAGTCATTGCTTGTCAGTCATTTCTTCAGGGATGTTCAATTTATAATTGCGTTAAAAGGCATAGTGGCTTTGGATTATCTTCCAAAGTACTTTTCATAACTATTATCGTCCAGTCACCCTTGTCTCTGTCTCAGGAGCCAGTTATTGTCAAATCTGATCCATAATAAGAGACTTCTGGCATGAATCAGGAGATGTGGTTTCAAACCAAAAAACACACGACAAGCCAGCTCCAGTTTAAGAACTATCCTAACTGCATTAGATTGTAACTTTAGTATCAATTGTTCTTTCCGATGTCATCATCGTCGATGATGTGAAGATGCGTTCCAATCGTGCCTTAACTTTTTCCAAGTCCTTGAAATAGGATTAGGAATTGGAGACTTTACTTCGTATGACACACATTAACATGTCCGTTTAGTCAGGGTCAAAATTTTACCGAGGCTAATTTTTGAATTATGTCACCAGTTCGGTATGTTTTTTACTGTGGTTTATGGAGACCTAATATCCTACCCTTACTTAATCTAGGCTGGTGGTTTCAACACAGTGTAGCTGCACTGCTGCGCTTTCTAAAACATCTAAACTATAAAATATGATTTGATTTAGCATTGCAAAAATGTTTTGTGGCAACATTACAGAAAGTTCACCGAGGCAAGTGCCTCATTTGCCTCAATGTATCTACGGCCTACATTAGATTAATTCAGTTATTCAAGCTTTAAACAACAATATTAGATAACGCTTGAAAACAGATTCACACTTTGTTTTTGAGATACCTATCCACCAGAGATGGACGGAGTCTCATTTTTTTGACTCCCCGTCCGCTCCTCCTCCGAAAATCATAAAAATATTCAACTCCGACTCGCCTTGATTCCGCAAAATTGCAAATTCTGCAGAACATACAGGCATGTTGCTTGAAGGTTATGCTTAATGTAAGGTAATGCCTATTTTGCCTCATGAGGCAAAATAGTGCTCGAGTTATTTTGCCTTTGGATGAACATGATTGGTTGAAGTTGTTGCGAATTACAGGCGTGATAAGTCAACGGCATCTTAGCACAATAATGCGATATCCGTAAACCATCAACGCGAATCCAGCAACAAGCGAGCAGATCGTACAATTAGCAAATCGGCAGCTCCCCAGAAAACAAAAAGAAAGCAAGCGCGCAGCGCAGTAAACAAAGTGCAACGCGCAGCGCAGTTGAGGCTTGAGCAGGCGGTCGCTTCTTCTGACGTGTGAAGCCTCACCTCTCTTCGTCTCAATCCTGGTCACAGCACCATTTTGTTGACGTGTCTCTCACTCTGTAACACACAAGCACGAACTGTGAATCTGATTCACGCTGTCCAATGCGATGATGAAGGCGTTACTCAGGCTCGCGGCTGTTAGAGACACGAAATAGGCAGGGAAGTTGTGAGGTGACACTGTACACTTTATTGCCTCGAGTTCTGCACTGGTTTTAATGACGCAAAACGGCAATCTTTCGACCATTAACACAGACAGCGACTTGTCTTTTACGACTATACAGCAGCAAACATATTGCACAAAACAGTTAATGGATCAGGCAGACGACAACTTGCTCACGGCACTACTGGCGAAAAGAGCTCAAGTAAGGTTCCGCGAGATCGTAAATACATGCACAGAAAGGTGAGCAGAAAAACGCATTCAACGAACGGCGTGAATATTGAGTCACG
>Ga0210059_1000689_pt1 | contig 45619 bp, 25 predicted proteins | sample Ectturendosymbi2_FD_188042 | JGI IMG/M metagenome (GOLD analysis project Ga0210059, IMG submission 188042) | Ecteinascidia turbinata endosymbiont from Florida, USA - Sample 2 (SPAdes) (version 2) | ecosystem: Host-associated > Tunicates > Ascidians > Unclassified | place: Key West, Florida... | reverse complement strand
CTGCAACCAAAATTATATGCCACCAGCAATCTCTGCATGCATGACTTCCTGAAATTACACCATAATTGAGATGCATACATGGGCGTACAAAAGGAACGAAAAAGTACGTTTTTAACTGCATTTGAACAACGCGAAAAAGTGGCTCGCAGCTTGTTTGCTGCACAATATTGATATCGCAGTTGTCTCTGAATGTCTTTGTCATCTGAGAGCTCAGTATCCAATACAATCCCCAGAGCAAAATTTTAATAGTCCCATGTTTATCTCTGGAAAGTAGCCCTCATGGTTCCAAGCTGGAAAAGTTGGCAGGCACGGATTAGTGGACCGTGGAGACAGCAATGTGACGACCTCGTATGGTGTGTTGTGTTGGACTACTCATGTGTAGTGGTGTGAAGCGGGAGTGGTTTCTCGTGGTTGGTCATGCAAACTGCAAATGCTCAAGTCGTTTGTGCGCAAGGTCAGGAAGTCGTTAGAATGTCGACGGCTTGTGAGAGTTTCCGCGAATGAAACCGCTTGCCGCAATGTAACTTTAGGTAACATAATTGCGATAAAATATGCAGATATATGTGGCTTTTGTTGTACCTTCTTATTTTATGTTATGACCATCTTGCAGTCAAATAGCCTATGCTTAATTGAGCATTTGTTCTGTCAGTGTCTGTGTTGTGTATGTAAAAAATTTGTACTTTAGGCCTACAGTTACTGTTAAGTTAATATTGTTAAGTTATGGCAAATGCTTGTCTTTTGTTGTGCAGAGATGAAAATTGGACTCGCCAAAGGCCAAAATGATAGTAGTTCTGCAGTGTTGCCAGCTTTGCAATTTTCCAACGAATTTGGGCAAGTTAAGTTATTATGTCCTCGCCTATTCTCCTTAAAAATTACATAAATACCTTAATACATAATTTTACTTACACAACAGTTACATCACTCCAGCAAACTAGTATACTGAAACTGCTTTCCAAATCCAAGGCTGTTGAGCCAGAGCCCATGTATTTTTGTACAATTGGAGTTGGAACCAAAATCCTTTGGGCTTGTTTTCTTCTGAACTTGCAATATTTTTAAGGCTTTCGGATTGCTTGATTTTTGTGACCTGCTTGTTTTTGGGCTTGATTTTGTTGTTTTCTTTTTTAGCTTGCTTGTTTTTTAAATACGCAGTTGTGCACTGAGTGTCTTCTTTACCACCATCAAGATCGATGCCAGCAGCAACAGGCTTGGCAGAAACGAAGTAAACACTAATAAGATAAACCCTAAAGCTAACCCTAACCGCTAACACTAATGCTAACCCTAATGGTAACACCTAACCGTAACCCCTAATGCTAACTCATAACCTTAATACTAATCCCTAATGCTATCCCCTAACCCTTCCTGAACGCTAACGGTAACGCAAACAACTAACCGAAGCCTAAACCTGATACCGAAGGGAAAAGTTTGGAAAGTTTTGAAAGAAGTAAAAAAAAGAAAAGGGAAGCCGCCAAGGTGAGAGTGGAACTAAAAAGCAATGCAATGGCATACCAGACTTGAAGCATAACAACTATGCTATGAGCAGCACGCCGATTGCATGACAAACTGACCTTTTTATTTGAATTGTGTCATGCCACAAGACTGAATGTTCGACTGGCAGCACAATAGCTCCAGCTGATCTGTTGCCGCCAGAATATTGGCGGCAAAATAGACACTGCTTTCTAAGTATTATTATAGGACTTGGCTGTTTACATTTTTTTTCAAAATACATTGTGCTTGTGCATATTTGCTTACTTAGGGCATTTTTTTTTCATAGCTCGTATTTTTATTTACTTGCTCATTCTTTTGGTTAAATTTTTTTGTGAAATACATTTTTGGGCATGTTTTTTGTTATACGACTTAATTTGGGATTGTTTTCTCAGATTATCTTGTTTTTGTAGAATAATCTGGCTACTTTTTTGTAAAATAATCCCACAGCATGGTTAGAAACACTGTGCTCTCAAATTTGATGTTACACATGATATTCCTATGATTTATGATACTTGCCTGTGAAAAATATATAGTCTAAGCAGCCCAGGGTGGCAAAGCCTAAAGCATGTAAGAAATTTCAGAACTATAACTGCACTTATTAGAGATGCTTGCTCCTCATGTTGTTGCTAAAATGCCACGGTCAATCTTGCTAGAAAATAATGAGAAACATTAATATTCTCTCAAAAAATTGACACCTGTGATGTGTAACAAAATATGTTTACAACTGAACACGAAACATGTTGTTGATCATTTACCTATGAATGGAACTCATCGATTACATTGTGTCCTTTTCAATTTTTGATGAACAAAAAATATTAGGTTTCAATAGGGATTATCACACATACTAGATAGTGACAATCTTGATGTTTCATCTGTACTTCTTACTGCTTACAGATTTTGTGTAAAAGTGTAATAAACACATCAATTTTGAGTAAATATGAAAGTTCTATTGGCCATAGATGGAAGTGACATTGCTGAAAAAGCATTTGAATGTAAGTCTGTTTTGTCAATGATTTGTGTAATCCCATGTTTGCAGATTAGTGTTTTAGTAGTGTCAATTTACCCCAGTGGTAAACCTTTGTTCCATGAATTCTGTTTCTAAAGTTTTGATTTAGTTAGCTTTTGCCTTATATGGGCAGTGCCTTCTTAAATATTACAACGTGTTGCTTTTGCAAGTGTTAGTATAGAGAACATTTTCTGTATTTACTCTGGAAGTTAGGTTTGATGTATATAGCAGTTCATTTTGTACTTGTTACAGGTGCAATAACAGTAAAATAAAGGTTGGTTGACTATTGTTTGATCTGCATATTTAACAAAAGTTACCTTTCTGAGCTTTAATCTTTGATGACAAATCTTAATTTATTGATTTCTTGAAACAAACATACCGTTTTTCCCTGAAAATATGACCTACCTGATGATAAGACCTAGCATGATTTTTGAAGATTATTTTAATATAAGCCCTAGTTGACTGGTGGGAAATCGAGTTAGGCGAAAACTCTGCTGGAATTTTGGAAACCAATGACCTGCAAGACATTCCAGAGGATGATGATATGATTGTTTTTGAATAAATTGTTGTTAACGAGTTTCTGAATAAAAAACATTTTAATGATAAGTAAATGTAGATAGTTTTTCGTAGTTTCTGTTTATTTAGAAATCTCCTAATTTTTACTTTGTAACTTTATATTTTGATATATCAAAATTAGACATCCCCGAAAATAAGGCCTAGTGTAAATTTCAGAGTGAAAATCAAAACAAGCCTTGTCTTATTATCAGGGAAACACAGTACTCTCACCATTACAAGGAATAAAAAGGAAGAAAATTTTTTAGCAATCTAAAGGTTTCCATCACCACGGCCATTCCATCACTTTTTTTTGTAATTTGAAGGCAATTTACCCCTTTGTATCAGTGATGAGCAGACAGTGGCCTGTGAATTCATGTACCCCTTAACACCTTTGGTGCTGGCTGAATTGTGCTAAAAGGTATAATTTGCCCACATTGGCCAAGTCTTTGCAACTCCATAACTTGCCAGTAGATTGTGCTAAAGAACTGTTTAACTCTCAAAAGACATAGCGAGTCTTATAGTTTGCAAGGAATAAAAAAATTTTAGGTTTTGGGCAGGGCTGTGGAGCTGGTGCCCTGGAGCCGGTCATTTTCGGTGGAGCCGGAGTTGTTTTTTAAATTTAGCAAGAGCCGGAGCTGTTTTTAAATTTTAGCTGGAGCCAGAGCTGGTTGGTGGTTAATTTAGCAGCTCCGGCTCCTGACCCTTTCTGAGATACGTCATCCAACACTATTTCTAAGCGTGTGGGAAAACAAAGGATCTGTGAACTAGCTCATGCCTCACAGCACCTTACTATTGTCAGTTGTTAATTATGGCTAAACAATAGCCCTCAGTGATGTATACAAGTGGCTAGTTGACACACGCTTGCCCGCATGCCGATTGCACTTGGGAATCGCACCGAGATTGTTTACACAGGTCAGCAGTAGCTGACTAGCTGTTAGTCTAAAATAGCCACATTTAAAGTCATTGCCGAACGCCGATAATAATTGGTTAAAGCATATCCCCTGTGAGTTTTGTAACCGATATTATTGATATTGGTGTGTGTCCAGGATTTTGAATAAACAAGAAAAATGGAAAAGTGCGTTCTCTTGGTCTGCAGTCTCCACACATCGGCTACCCTACACTGTCGCAAAATACACTAAGCATTCATAATGATATCGTCTCAAATGGCTTTTCAAGTGAAGTTATTTGAATGTTTTGTTACCACCGTAACAATAAGCTGAAGCATTTGAGCCTACCAACCAACTCCAAACTTAACACTTCTCTTGTTTACTGCTGCCATGTCAAGCAATTACGAGTCTATTTCAACTTCTTTTGTTCCGTGAACTTTGTTATTCACTGATTAGTGATTTCTGCCACGCTGCTATTGTGTAGAGCAGTGTGGTCCAACTACTTTTGACTTACTGGTCATTTTACAAAAACGTGAAAACTCGTGGGCCACTTCTCATAAAATGGTGTATAAAAAAAATTGACAAGATATAGGTAAGTGAAGTCAGTGTGTCATTGAAATTATTACACAATAGCAATAAAATTTTATTATAAACCGATGCAATGCCTGTGGTTGAGACTTCTCTGACACTATGGTTCCGATATCAATACCAATATCTTAGTGGTAGCAAGTCAGAGACGATTGACAGTGCTTTGCCTGCCATTCGATTTATGTTTTGGCTTTGATTTGCTTCATAGTAGAAAATGTAGCCCACTCTCACACATTTATCACATTTATGTGCTTCTAGACACTGACTACATTTTTATTGCAAAATCTTTCAGTTTTGGAAACCTATTGATGCTGATTATTTTCTAGAAGCTCTCTACGGTCTAGCCCACGGGTCTCCAAACTTTTTTGTCAGAGAGCCACTACACAACAGTTTGAGGACTGGACATCTTACGTTATGTAATAGGATTGTTTTGGGTTATGTTACATTCTACTAAATCAATAAATTTTTTGTAAATACGTTATTCTTTCGTTATTGACAAAACGTCTTTGTGAGTCGGATGAAATGTCTTCGCAGGCTAGATTTGGGCTGCTAGCCGTAGTTTGGAGACCCTGGTCTAGTCTAACGCCAGTAATATTGTACATTATTTTTATTAAAAGATGTTATGCATGTTCTAATTAAAATTACCTACTGTTACATCTACACAACAGTCAATAGTGAGAAAGCTCGCGGGCCATAAAAATTATGTCCGCAGGCCTGTAGTTGGACTACATTGGTGTAGAGGACGAAGATAAGTAACACTGTTACCGCCAACTAATTGGACCAAAACGTGCAATGCTTTAGAAGCAGGAACATAGCCTAGGACCAAATATCAGATTTATCATTTGCGTACTGACAGTTGCCATGGTTAGCACATGCTGCGATATCAATTAATTTGATCAAAATAGGTCGCTGTCTGTTCTGCCAGGAATAAAGGTCACAAAGCGTTTTTATTTCATCTTGGGACTCGTTCTAGTCACATTAGACTGTGGAATTACCGCCGAGTGTGGTGTGAACAAGTCAGTCAACACCTGCGCAGCGCATATTTGTGCATTTTGTGAGACTGAGTTCTTGTGCAAAAACGCAAAGTGTGATGCTTATGGACTTGTTTGTGGCATAAACAGTCACAATCGGTGAGCAGAAGATCAGCCCGAAATCAGATATTTTTTTAAAGAATTTTTGCCGACTCTGACTACTCTAGACCAAACTCCTTCCGACTCCGACTACCCAGACCTGGTAGTGGTAGCAGTATCAGTTCGAAATATGTTGGAATAACACGCTTACTTACTACAAGAAGGACACTAGGATTATGAAACTTGTTAACGTGTCTTAACAAAGCACAGCCAAAGCCATTTTATAAAAAAAACTAGCTCCGGAGCTGGAGCCAGAGCCATGTTATAAAAACACAGCTATGGAGCCGGAGCCATGCTTACGAAAATGGAGAGCTCCGCAGCCCTGGTTTAGGGGTTTTGTAGGTGAAGTCATAAATGGGGTATGTTTTTGATCATTTTGGCTCAGGCTACCTGGCCCTGGGCCTAACTGTTAGATGGAAGTATTTCACTCAAGAGAAGATTTTATTGGAAACTAAGCTAGAATCCAAGTCTTTTGAACCTTTGATCAGGTTTCTAGCATTTCTGGTTCAAAAGTTATGGCCAAAAAGCCATACAACTGGTAATTTTACCCTAACTCTTAACACTTTGAGAGCCGGCATACGATATTATCGTACTTTGATTTCAGCCTAAAAAACAGCAGTTTTCGGTTGCTTTACCAACGCCCTAACTCCTCCGCCGATTGCGCTAGAGAGCTGTTCAAGGGCTCAAACGGATCGGCCAGTCTAGGAGATTGCACTCGAAAAAAATTATTTGGTTGGGGGTGCGGATTTTTTGAGACTGACGTCATAAGTGAAGTAGTTTTAGGGTCATTTTGGCTCATGTTGCCTGGCCTAGGGCACAACCGTTAGGCCAAAGTGTTTCGCTGAAATTTTCATTGGAAACTAGGCTCGAGTCCGAGTCTTTGATCAACTTTCTAGTGTTTCTGGTTCAAAAGTTATGATCTAAAATAAACAAATTAATTAATTATCTAATTAGTCAAATATTTTTACTAACTTACATCACAACTTTTGAACCCGAAACCCCAGCAGGTCATCCAAAGTATCAAAAGACTCAGATTGTAGCCTAGTTTCCAGTAAAAACTTCAGCGAAATACTACCATGTAACAGTTGGTGCCCTGGACCAAGCAAAGTGGGCCAAGGTGGCCTAAAAGTCCTCCACTTATGACGTCACTCACAAAAAACCGCACCCCCCAAGCAAAAAATTGTTTTTCAAGTGCAGACTAGAAGACTTGCTGCATCTTTTGAGACTATTACCGGGTCTGTAGAGCATACCGGACCGGTGAAATTCCCGCGCAAAACCACATGCGTTTCGCTGTTTTTTTTTTCCAAAAATCCCCGAAACCACCTGGGTGCCAAAACGTTAAAACAGAAATGCTAGAAAGCCAATGAAAAGCTCAAAAGACTCGGATTTTAACCTAGTTTACAATAAAAACTTCAACAAAATACTTCCATCTAGTGGTTAGGCCCAGGGCCAGGTAACCTGATCCAAAATGGCCAAAAACCTACCCCAATTACGATGTCACCCACAAAAACCCAAAACCAAATAATTTTTCCATTGCAAACTAGAAGACTCACAGGCTCTTTTGAAGGTTTGGAAAACTCTCTAGCACAATCGACTGGTGAGTTATGGAGTTGCAAAGTCGTGCAAAATTAGCACTCAATGAATGGTTTCAAAGTACGATATACTCGTACACTGGCTCCAGACGTGTAAAAGGTTTACTTGAAAAGACTTATTTCAGTTAAAAATGTCACGTAATGGTAAAAATTCCAAATGTAATAACGGCCAATAAATTTTCAACTCCAGTAGTGTAACAGTAGCCGGTGAGCATGTTGCCCATAGCCCTATAAAGTGACCCACAAGAACAGTAAACCTACCCATCACTGACTTATTTATTTCCGAAAGGAAGTATATAGGTAGGGTTTTTTAACACTTTGAGAGCCAGCGTATGATATATCCGTACCTAGATTTCGGCCTAAAAACAGCAGTTTTAAGTATTTCGCTGAAGTTTTCATTGGAAACTAGGCTCGCGCCTGAGTCATTGGAGCCTTTGATTGACTTTCTACCATTTCTGGTTCAAATGTTATGATCTAAAATAAACGAATTAATTTATTATCTAATTAGTCAAATATTTTTATTAGTTTAGATCATATCTTTTGAACCCGAAACCCCAACAGGTCATCCAAAGTATCAAAAGACTCGGATTGTAGCCTAGTTTCCAATAAAAACTTCAGCGAAATACCACCATCTAACGGTTGGCGCCCAGGGCCAGGTAAAGTGGGCCAAGGTGGCCTAAAAGTCTTACACTTATGGCGTCACTCACAAAAAATCTGCACTCCCCAAGCAAAAATTTTTTTTCCAATGCACTCTAGAAGACTTGCTGCATCTTTTGACACTTCGACCAGGTCTGTAACCCGTACAAGAGCGGAGTAATTCCCGTGCAAAGCCATGTGCGTTTCGCTGTTTTTTTTTCGAAAATCCCCTTTTTTGGCCGAACGCCCAAGTGTTAAGGTTTTTAGGGACCCGATTAGGGTCCCTAGAATCAGAGAAAATCGGGTACCTAGAATCAGAATAATCCAGTCGCTAGACGTCCAGACCAGGTATCTAACGTTTTCCTTAAAAAAACCCTGATATAGGTTTGTTTTTTTGTTGTTCAAACTTATTTTTTATATTTTTGTTCTGTGGTGTTTTCAGGGTACTTTCAAAATGTACACCATGAAGGCAATGAAGTGATAGCATGCCATCAGGCTGAAGAACCTAACTTACCAACAGTAATGTTTTCAGGTACTAAAGTCTGTGGTTGGTATTGTATGACTCATTTAATTTGGTGTCTACAGGTTTTGTTCACATGTTACTTGATTTTGCAGTCAGACTTACTTTGTATTTTTCAGTTGTGCAACATGATTTGGCTTATTGGTGTTGAAAAACTTAAGATGTTTTGGTGCAACTATTGTGTGAGGTTTACCACACTATAGCGCGTGATCTACCTCCAGTTAGTACTATAGCGTGAGGTCTACCACTGCATTATCCATTCATATATTTATTTTTTTTGTTTTTTTCCATGTGCACTTAATCTGTACATATGCTAGGATTTCTAACTACATTCAAATTGAAGCAAAAAAAGTAAAAATAAACATGGTATCATATATTTACAAACATTTATTCTAGTGATACACACTTAGAACATCTTCTAAGAATAACACAAATAGATCATTTGAATTTTTTCTTATCACCTTCCAGCATAAATTGTCAAGACGAGACTGGAACAGCTGACTAACAACACCTTGCATTCTCTTCAGTTAAGGTTAAGGGTTTTAGCGTCCAACCTGGGCTTTGAATGTTGAATGTTGAATGGAAACTAACCAATGTGGTCACACAGCAGACCTCAGCTGCACCTGGGTAGGAAACATATGGCAGTAGACCTCATGCTTAGACTAGTAGCACTGACTTTTTGTTAGATTTGCTTTTTGTCACTGGCTTCGAATTGGCAAGGTGTTAATTTCGCCTCTTTTCTCTTGTTAGCATAATGAGCATCTATGAAAGCACTGTGAATGTTATTGAAAGTATGCAATTTTTGATAGCTGAACAGCCAATCAGCATTTAAACATGAGCTTGGACTGTTTAAACTAGCAAGGCTATTTAAACGTAAAAACTTTGGATTACAGACACCTGAGTGTGGTTTGCAAAGTTTTAACCAATGTTAAGTACATTGCTGCTAATATTTTTTGTTATGTGGAAGGTGTGCAGTTACATTCCACTCAGCTTAGTGGCTATGTTTTGAGCAAACAGCAAACTGCTTTTTTGATGATAGATGATATGACTTAGATTTTTCCTTGAAGAAATTGAAAGGAGTTTTATGAAAAAACTCAGTGTTTTGCAAAAGTTGCTGACATTTTGCAAACCTTACATTTGGGTTTTCACCATGTAAACTTAGTGAAATGAAAACTTGCTTATTCATTGTTGGTAAAATATGATGGAAATGTTGATTCAGAAGAATAGATTGTACAAAATGTCTTCAAATTTTCTTCAGTGTAGCTGATTTTTGTAATTTGAAATCAGCGGCATTATTTTATTTGTACAATTTGCGAGATGATTAAGAAAGAAGAAATTGTTGGAGAGCTTTGACATTATTCTGTTTGAGCCTTCAGCAGGAATGGTTTCAGCTGTACACAATCAGTGGCAGATCCATATCTGGTAATTTATGAGAGGCCAATCAAATACTGGGAATCTATGTACTTTAACAAGTTTGAACATTTTTTTGACTCTGCTATAGTCAGGGCTATCATACCGTCCTTATTTCTAAGATTTGTCCTTATTTTGCAATGCTACGTCTTAGAAAATATTACTGTCCTTATTTCTAAGACATGTCCTTATTTGTGACTTGTGTCCTTATTTTTTCTTATTTTCTGTAGCGTAACAATTTTAAATACGAGCAATATCTGACAGACATACAGAGTGACCATTACTATCTCATCGTAAACATTTTGTAATCAGGTTTTGTGACATCATATAAGTAGTATAATCTTGCAGCACAGGGACGTAATGCATTATCAGGCATTGTTAGCACCTAAGCTGTCAACTCTGGTTAGGATTCTTAGGAAAGCTGGTTTTATTGTGAAGGTTTAGCATTAATTGCTTCAAGAAATAAGCAAGCGAAACAACGTTTTCCGTGACGATTACAAGGAACTCGAGAATAAGACATTGCTGAAGCAAATGGTTCCTGGAGATAAATAGGCAAACATATGATCTGACGTTAGTCGTGCAAACAGAAACAATTGTTTTCTTTTTAGGTAATAAAATCAAATCTTGCTCAGTCGTCCTTATTTTTGGTTCTAGATCGATAGTAGCCCTGGCTATAGCGAAAAAATACTGCTTTCTATCTCCAAAAGTAGCACAGCATTTCGTCAAATTGAAAATTGAAAAGCAACAAAGGGTTATAGATTATTTTTTCTGCACCCAGTGGTTACTTAAAACATGACAGTATTACCCTGTCAGCTCACATTTTTCATTTTTTTTCTGGTAAAAAAGTGCAGAAACGGTCCCTATAATTTATGTTGTATGTATAATTTTAAGAGCCCAAAATAGTGGCACCCCTCCAGGTAGGCGCTGTGTTTTTGGGGACAACTGTACGAAATTGCCATACATCTAAACATACCTGGTTCCACCACTGCACAAGAATTACTGAACATCCCGTTTGTCAGTAACGTTTTCATCTACTTCACGTTGCGATCAGATGTGATGTGCTCTGGATGAGGTAATGAAATATATATGGCCTTGCTGATTTCATTTTCTTAGAAAACCCAAACAAATGCTGAGTAAATCATGCGTTCAAACGTAGGAGTAAAGACTGGTTGCAAATTTCCAGGTTCATTTTGTTTTAAACAGGGGGAGCTTCATTTCCAGCCGCGGAAATCGGAAAGATTATGACTGAGCACAACAAGAAGTTGGGCGACCTCGAAAACAAATACACGATGAGCTTGAAGAGCAAGAAGGTTGGTTTCTACGTTATTGAATTGATTGTGGCGTTGAAGTTGCTTCTGGTTTGTTTAAGTCGAGATTAGTTGGATACCAACTGTAATACGACAGAGCTGTTTACCCGACGTTTTGAAAGCGGGTCCTTTTGTACCTTATGGTTACTTCAACCTGTCATGTTTGCGTAAGGCCCGTTTCTGCGTATAGTTACTGAGCGGTTAAACACTTGTTATGGCGACGTAAATGGAATGAAAGCGTTACGTGTGTATTGTTTATATGCCGCTCTTATTTGATTTCTTTGTTAATTTTGCTGAAGTAGTCAAAACCTGATTCGCGTGTATGCATCGCCCTGAAGGATCTTGTAGCAAATACGTGTGCTTTATATGACGTAGATAATACGCATGGCAAGCAGTGTTACATGATATTCAGACTTTTTTCAAGTGCCACTGAAACACTCATAGTGAAGCGACAGCTTTGCACGTCATTAATAACTTCTTGCCATTTATTTCCAGACCAAGTTCACAGTGATCGTTGAGACTATACAAGGAAAGCCAGGACCTGGAATAGTTAAGTTGGCTGAGAAGCACAAGGTTGACTTGGTTGTCATGGGAACGCGTGGTCTGGGCCTGGTCAAACGCACGGTGCTGGGTTCGGTCAGCACCTATGTTGTGCATCATGTCAAAATACCCATTCTAGTTTGCCCTATGTAATGAAAATAGTGTAACGGTCGCCTTGTGTCACAAAACTCATCATTCATTTGGTTGTAGTGATTTCCACGTCAGCTCACTGGCGCTTGGTAACACCAGCGGTAATTGAATCGTGTTGTGTACATTGCATTGCGCACGTAGTGACTGCTTGATCTGTATCGCTTAGTCAGGTGTTGAGGTTCTAAAACTACAGCGTAACTAATTCCTTTCACCCTTTGCCTAGTTTCCTCTGCGACCAAAAACAGTTCTTCTCGTTTCGTCTTCTGTCTTGCGTTAACGGTGCTTGATGGTTTCTTAAAAAACTTCCCGTGTCCGTCGTTGCCTTCTGCGTGTTGTTAACAAAACTTCGTGGCACACACCATTTACCACCTGTTGTGTGCGGACCTGTTTCGTGTGGGCGTTCATGAAGTTCGCGTACCTGCAAACTTGAACCGACTCAGAAAAATTTCAATGTATTTTTTACGCAGCTTAATCGTCTATTTTGTAAAGTGCAATTTAAGATTAGTGCTACTTGATGCTTTCATGACGGCGTTGATATTGCCATATGTAATTGCTTAAATGGTTTCCTCTAACTGGCGGTAAACAATGGAATGTCAGTCAAGCGACAACAGATGAACAAGGCAGCGCCCGTCAAACGCATGTATAGGAAGACATGACGGAATTCTCCTGCTAAATCCCTTTATCTTCTCAGCTTCTGTCAATAACAATCTCGCATCTAATGGAACAGACTTGCTTTTTTTCGCCAGAAAATATACCAGTGTTGTCTCATCACCATCCGTTGGTACGATGCAAAGGGACCTTCTCTCGTTATAATATCGCTCGTTCCATGATGTTTCTCCACAGCCCAAAATACAGTGGAAATCATTGTGAGGCGTGCAATGCGTTCGTCTGTGTGTAGCGGAACTGCCGACATCTTTTATAATTTAGGCCTATCGTCTCGTTCCGCACTTGCAATCTAAACACGAGTTTTATTTTTCAACCTAATCGCATGAGTTGGATATTTGTTTGCTGCGTGAATGAAATTTCAATTAAACTTACCCTAATTGCAGAATGTACGTGGTGAAGAGTGTGTTTAGTTGCGCGTCCATTTTGAAAGAATTCCCCGGTTACGTTTCGTGTTTAGCTTGACTTTTGAGGGGAGGCAAGAAAATACTTCCATAAAATGCATTTCTGCAAATGTGGCAGTTCATTGCAAGGCTCTGGGGGGACAGTCACATCATGGTGTTCGAGCGATCTAAAACAGTGATTACCTCCCCCTTTCAACTCTCCGACCCTTTATCACGCGTGGTTGAACGGTTCGGCCACTTTTGTCAGGCAAACTGGAAGCTGGCGGCATCATTAAAAACCTTTGTTAGGTTTTAAGTGTTGAATTGGTCGGTTTTTAAGAATTTTTCATCACCTCGGCCAAGAACCACTGTCTTAGGGTGTATACAAAACACCATTTCGTAGCCAGGGTTGGATTAAGTGGGGGCTGGGAACATTGTAATTGCCCCGGACCCCCATTTGTAAGGGTAACTCGCAATGAACATCATTTGGTTGTTTCATGTTAAATGGTTCTTTGAAAAAATGGACATTATTTTCGACTCTGATGCACACTTCCCTCTGTCGTTAGTTCCACATGAATCAGGGATGTCTGGGACGGAGCTCTAGTTATCCCTGACAGAAGATACCTCGAAACTTCAGCAACATGTGCATCGTGTCATTTGCACAAAGCTGAAAAAATTAAAGTAGATTCTGGCTAAGCGGGTCCTGTTTCCAGGGGCGTACCGAGGTTAGATGGCGCCCGGGGCAAGAAGCATGTTTGCCGCCCCCGTGTTCGTAACATAAGGTCTTTTGGGAGTAAATTTACTATATAAAGTACTTGAGACACTGTTGGGACTTTTGGCGCCCGAGGCTTTCTGTCGTCATATCCCCTTCGCTACGCCCCTGCCTGTTCCGCAACCGGAAATGATTAATGAGTTTTTTCCTACACGCAAAATAATAAATTCTAAAAGTAAACGTAGGTAGTAGGTCATTAGCAATATCTGTTGGGCCGTGTACGAAATATTTGCAGCATTCCCTCGTGCCTCGCATAATAATTTCAGTAGTGAGTTTGGCAGTTTTGAGAGGAAAGTTCGTGCCACATGCGGCAACTAGTGAGTGCAAAGACAAGGGTGTGAGAGGCAAACCGACAGGAAATAGGAGATACATCACCTTGTCTTGTAGGAATGTATTTTGATTTGGCATATGAGCACCCGGCATGGATTGCACGTTGAGGGAGACGTTCACGTAAGCCACAAGGCATTTGAGGATTCATTCAGTAAAAAGAAAAATTTTCCTTTCAGTTACGCGGAATTGAGAGAGAAGCAAAATCATGCGTTACGCGTTAATAATAGGGGCGTAACCAAGGGGAAGCGAAAGGCGTATTTCCCCACCAAAAATTTTTGGTAACACAAAACTTCATGACGCCAGTAAATGGAACAGTGATTATAATCGACTTCGTATAATATGCGCATCTAACAACTTTTGTGCTAAATGTATCTCATTTTTATGAACCGTGTAAACACAATTTCATAATTTTCTTCAGAATAGATTCCTTTCAGGATGAAGTATCAAAAATTTAGCATTTGTAAGTATTTCCGTCAAAGCTAGGTCGAGAAAATTTTCTGCGTACGGCACTGACATTTTATTTGTATGATACTCACAGCGCACAAGAACCAAGTTCACTGTCCTGGGGTTGTGCAGTGATGAGTTTGCAGTTCACCCCATGTCCGCTGCTTTGCCTGTCTGTAGAGGCAAGATGCGAAACTTGCGTGCAGGTTGTTCTACTATTGGACTTTATTGCGTAACAGTAACATGGCAACGAATCTTCACCGTGTTCACTTTGCCGCATGCAAGTGTTGAACGCAAATAATGCAGGGAGACAGTGAGTTCTAATACTAGATAGCCACACACTTTTATGGCCTACTGAGTGAAAAGAAGCATGATAAGTTTGAAAAATCCATTGTTAGTGTGAGACTGAACGCTTGTCCGGTTTATATGGATGAGCGTCCATCGTGAAAAAGTCAGTAAAGACAAGCAAGGATTTATTGAAAGGGTGTTTGGTTGCTTTGGGCGAGATCTTAGACGTTTGTAGTTCATGTTTCTAAGTGATGCTGGCAAGTCTTGCTGGATAAAATAAAGACATAATTGTGGTTTTGTTAAAGACAATGGCAATTTGCTTTGTAGAAAAGTACCCTGCTTAAAATCTGCAGATAGTCTATTTGGTAACTTATCGCAATATACCTGGCTATTGCTGCCAACGAAGCGAATTTTTGTGACTATTGCCGTAAAATGGAGCAATTTCTTTTTGTGTAGAAAGGGTACGGTGTTTGCACTGCATCGTCAGCAACCTGAAAAGTATAAGCAAAATGTCGATGTTTCCCCTCCCAGAAAAATTATTGCGGATGCCCATAGAAAGGGGGCTTGGGGCCATTCTAATGAAAGTTTGCCGATCACTGCTGTACGAAATACCACTGAACGGAGCTTCAGCAAGTTGAGACTAATCAAAATGTTTCACAGATCAACCAGGACTAATGAAAGGCTAAAAAATCTGGCAATGATGTCTACTAAAAGTGAAACTGCTGAAATATGAGATATGACTGAGTTGACAAAAACATTTGCATTTTTGAAACCTTGGAAAAGTCATTATCCTGGCTTGAAACATAGCAAATGTTTAAGTCTGTCTGCTTTATACGTTGTGTTGATGCTGTAGAAAATGCTTTCATAAGCATTTGTTAAAATAAATCGATGTTTTTGTTTACGTAAATACTATTTATTAAATGCAATGTATGGTATATTGGAGGGTAATGGTAATGGTTTATTGTTTCATATGACTCAGCCAATAAGCAGAAGCACCATAAAAGCCATCGCATTAAGTAAATCAACCATTCGCGAAAATTAGAGCAAATGAAAACACAATGGCATAATAGCTGATCAGTGTAAACGGAGAGGGGCGCTGTGTCTTATAGGATTGGCGAAAGACCGTGGCGGTCATCCGGTCAACCAACCCCGTTTATCACTTTTTGACAAGTGTCGAGAAACAACAGTTGGAGATCAAATAAGCATGATGAAAAGAAAAATAAAAACGAATGAACGCAGAACATGGTGAAGAAAATGAACAGGTGAAAGCTCATGCCTATGCGCTTGAGCTTTGTTTGGGAGGGTCCCCAACGTCCAGGTTCAGGGGGTCCCAACCACCTAGCGCCGGCCCTGTTGGTGGGCTTAGCCCTCCCAAACAAAACTCCAAGTCCCCCGAATTGAAATATGAAACACTGCAAATAAGTTGAGTTTTTGTCGAATTTAGCAGTTCCCCTGCACAAACGTAAAGCACACGCACCCATTGAAGACTTCCCTGGTAACGTTTCTGGGGCATATATTGGTCGTTCACCAACCTGTTACCTCTCTGAAGATGCCTGGCGAAACACATGCACGTTTTTAATACATTTTCGTCTTTATCAACGGTTTACCTTTAAAGCACAACTGGCTATGATGGGTTAATGTTGAGTCGACTCTTTTATATCAATTCTGCTTTCTGATACGTCGATATCAGCATGTGCTTGCGGTCCAGTTGACAAATAAATGCCATGGTTGTGTGTGAATGTCAAGGCATTGAACTATGGAGATTTTGGTAGCAAAGTTATTTTGTTTGCTTATTTACCTGGAACTCGATTGCACCAGTTTCTTTTTACGCTAAACGTAAACGTATTCTACTAACTCCCCTTACGTTATCCAGCATATTGCAACAGAAGTCTCTTTCGTGACTTGTTAGACTAGTTAGATTGTGTTGTTGGTACCCAAGGGAGTAAGCTTGCCTGTGATGCAGTAACACATTTGGTGTTCATCTGAGTTTTTATGGTAGATTCTCAGTCTAAACATTGCCCAAATTGGTTTGGTAATCAATATGTTGTTTACACAAAAAAAAACGGGGTACTGAGACTATGTGTGTAAGAGTTTAGCCCAGAAGAACCAGAGTTAAAATTCTCAGAACTTTCATATATTTGGATTGAAAAAAATGTCGTTAACCCATTTTTGAGAACGCGCTGCCACGGCATGTATTTTGTAAGGAGAAAATCAAGTGAAGAGATAATGCACGTAAGTACTGTGAAAACGTTTGTCAGGTAACGTTGGAGCACCTGCAAATTGTAAATAAAGGTAAAGGTATGATAAATATATAAATAATGCATTCAATTTCATTTGGTCACCTGATCGCCGGGGTTGTGGTAAAACGTCTTCCCTCATTTTTGTGGTTAAATCTTCCATTAGCTTACTTTTGTGCAGATTTCCCATATAAAGCCATACGTTTATGCACACAAATATGCGTTTATAAATTTTATACGGTTATATGATATTTTCTAAAGGAACAGTTTTGTGGTGTCCCCTTGCCTCTTGTTTGATAACCTACACACGGGATTATTTAGCCTCATGCCTAATGGCTTGCTTCATGTCAAGTCGAAGGGAGGTTGTAAGAATTTCTGCTGTTCTATCTACAACAGTGTTGATGCATTTTAAACAGAACTCTTTGGATTTTTACAAAATTAAATGGTTTCAATTTTTTGTTCTGCGCAAACTGTTGTCTAACACGTTACATTCCTTAGCCACGAGAACGTCTTAACTGTGGACTTTGCAATTTGTTGTTTTATGCAGCGGCCAGCGATACATTAAAAAAGCGTTTCTGCGAAGCGCCTATTGAAAAGGAGGTAAGGAGATTTGTGTGCGCCGGTTTTACAGTCGTGGATCGTTAAAAACGATTACAGGCGTTCTTCGATTTACGACGGAGTTCCGTTCTTGAGAGGGTTGGTAACGGCAAACGAGTTTTCGTCGTAACCTGGGTATGTTTGGTGAACCGTATAGCATACTGTACGTTACGGTAGCTAAATTAACACCTTAGTGTGTCACATTGTATACACAACACATGAAGGACCTGTCAAAATACACTATTTAAGTCAAATTTAACGCACAAAAATTCGTGTTCTGAAATTCGTTTTTTGTGTACCTTATGCAAGCGCGTTGGTGAACTCGAACGTCATAATATAAACCGAGTGCTTTGTAAACTGAGTGCCTGAACAACAGTAGCTAATACAAGGCAACGCTGACTCGTTAATACTGCACATTCATGTAGTTGTGCCAAAATATTCATTGCTGTTTTGATGGAAATAATCACTGTCGCATCTTTGAATTAGTGAGTGTCAGCGATGAACTCAGCATTTGGGTCATCCGGGTGGAGGTAGAATTTGCTGCACCTGGGAGAAGTGTATGTTGCGTAACAAAAAGCTATCAATCTACAATGCTCTGGCGTTACCGTGAAAAGTAATATCAGGCTGGGGCGCAACGAGGGGGCAAGGGCGGCACAATTCCCCTGGCACCGGATCACTGTGGGGCGACAAATCACTGCGGGGGCGTCGAATGATTGCGGGGCGTGCCGAAAAGTCTCAACAATGTCACAAGTACTTTTTTTCTATACAGTACATTCGCTTCCGAAAGGCCTCAGGTTCGAGCATGGGGGCGCCAAACTCGCTTCTTGCCCCGGGCGTCATCTAACCTCGTTACGTCCAACAGCTGATATACGGCAGGATCCTGAATTCATGTTTTTCTGTAGCAGTTGTTTGCCAAATACACGTGCTACTGTCCCGTGAGTCTTCGGGGACTATTGGACATACCTGAAAAAACTTGGCCCCTCTCAAAAAGCTCTTCGCCACCCCTGGTGTCCCAAGCTAGTTATGGGCCTGGTTATAACAGTGGTTTATCACGAAATTATCTGTTATGAACGTGCCTGTTATGAACGTGCTTTTTATAAAATGGTCTGTTATGAACAGGTCTGCTATGAAATGGTCTGTTATTAACCGGTCTGCTATGAACAAGTCTGTTATATAATGGTCTGTTATTAACAGGTATGTCATGAACGGTTCTGTTACCAACGTGGTTTGTTATGAGTAGTGATATGAACAGGTCTGTTTTGAAAAGGAACCTATTGACAACCTCAGTATCGCTCATTTATATTGTCTACCAAGTGCTATGTTCAGCACTCAGCAGTCGGTTTTTACGTGCATTTACTACCGGCAGCAGGATTTTCGGTATTTGTTCAACTTTCAGGATTAACGTCGGTTCAACAGCATCTGCTGGGAATTTTTTTCCATTTTACGCTTCCTAAAAAACAGTATGGTCCCAAACCAGTTGGGAGTTAACGCAAGCGTTGCAGTATCCCAGAAAACATAGAAGGTTGTCATAACTTTATGCGACAATGGATCATATAGCGTTGTAGTAAGGTTCTTTGTCAGTTAGGAAAATGTTAATCCAGTCTAGTGTACTGAAGGCGTGCAGCATTCAAGTGATACACCACGGCGCCGAAGAGCGACGTGCAGTTGCAAGAAGTTGTGCTCGGTGTGTACTGCGTAGCTGAGCAATCCGAACTTGTCAAGCGTCGCTGCGCAAAGGAACTTCAAACGATTTTAGCAGCAGCGGAGACTGATTGATTCGTGGCGCAGTCAAACGACTTCTTCGCCTGTTCAGTTGGTGTGCGTGAATGAAACATGCGACCACTCCACACGAACAGCAGCTCTGTATTTCCGGCTCTGACTGAGGCCGGTATCTGAAATTTAAGCATGCCTACGTCGCAATGACGGAATGGTGTTAAAAGGAAAGCACTGCTGTTGGTTAGGTAGAAAAATGTGAATAAAGTAATTTAAGGATGTCCTTCAAAAGATCTTGTTTTCACGGAATTTGATCTGGAAAACACAAATTGTCGGTGATAATAGTAGCGCCGCAAACTCGAAATCAACGCTCTGGCATGTTCTTGGTCCCCTTTGCCCCAGAAGCCACTAATAGATTTGTTTTGATATTGCCAGTTTTAAAAACAACAAAAGTTGGATCAGAATCACCCCAATGTGGCAGCAGCGGTAAACTGCTGTCGCGTTGAAGATGTTGATCAAAGTTTCTAATCGTACCGTGAACCTTATCAGCTGCTGTGGTTATAGATTCTGCGAAATTTGCAGCTCTGTAACTCAACTCACCCAGATTAACGCTCCACCAACAGTACTTGTGTTCTAGAATATCCTCAACAACTTTTTTGGATTGTTTCGCGATGGTGATTCCTGCAGTAAGGTTGCCAGATTAATTTTATCAAAAAAAGTCAAACCTTAAAAAAGGCAAAAAATAGCCAACTAAATTCTTATAAAGACTAAACATTCAAAATGAAAACGCCGAAAAAGCCAAATTCTTCACTTGACAAATCTTCCTCCTAACAACTCAGATTCACATAAAAATGCATCTTGTGTACTTCAAATGCCTTAAAAAGAAATTAAGTCAAACCAATTTTCAGGACAAGTCACTTATGATAGAAGCCTTAATGAACGTTTGCTATTAGAGAAACAAACAGATGCAAACTTTAGCATCATCACTCAAATTTTAAACACTTCGCAAAAGCAAAACTTGCAGTTTGCTGTAACGTGTCAAAATGCATTCAAATACAAGTTTATTTAAAGCCGACTCTGACTACAGTAACGAGACACAGACTTCTTAAGGGAGTGGCCATTTCAGGAAAAAAAGCACAGATGGTGGACATATGACATAACGATGGCGAACACATACCCATTGTGGATAATGGACACTGTTATAGAAACAGACCTATTGAGGCGTTTAACGCTAGGTTTTGATGAGTGGAACTTCAACACATCTGAATAAAACAAGTAAAGAAACGATAAATAACGACGAACAAATAAAAGTCAAAAGTCCACTTGTCAGTTGAGCGTCACTTCACGACTGAGAATCACAGTTCAGAACGGTAACACGTCAACTTCTAATCAGCACTAATCAGCGCCGCGCCATCAATCACGAATCGCCGTTCTAGCGGGGCAAATTCCTCACAGACACAGTGGCGGATCTATGGAGCAGCTTGGGGCAATTTCTCTCCAAACATCTGTGGCACTCCGTTGAATGGCGTTTATGGCCGTTTATGGAGCCTATCGAAGTAGAAACAGAGATAAAAATACTCCAAACCAGAGGTTCCTAAACTTTTTCACTCGCGCCCCCTTTGGCGTTAGTCATTGGCACTTGCGCCTCACCTAACCTGAAAATCGAACACAAAAAATAGGACAACAATTTATTTGCCACTATCCTGCTTAAATAGGAAGAATGCCACGTTTTTTCGGAATCTGGTAGTCTAATTCGAGGATTTGTTGAAATTCGAGGATTTGTTGTCATCGCAAATCGGCTTCACATTCCATTTTTTTCTAGATTTTCTCATGTTTGCTTTGATTATAGCGTTTGTAGCGAAATGATAATAAATTTGCGAATGATAAAAGCAAAGCATAAATATTTTCCAACATCACGTCGTTGCCATATTCGCGCCCCGCTTGCGACACTTTCACGCCCACAATTTAAAGAACGCACAGGCTCTAAAGTAGTGGTTCTTAACCGAGGGGAAGTCAAGAAAATTCCAGGGGCGCGAACCCTTACAGGTTCTGCAGCACGGAAAGTTTTTGAACGAAAGAGTGTTCCGTCCTATTCATATATTCAAAGTCAGAGGGACTTGAAAGAAAGGACAATTGCTTAAGGGAGGCGTGGCAGAGAAAGGGTTAAGAACCACTGCTCTATAGCGTCTAAAATAAACTTACTGAAAGAACTATGAGACAGGAAAGGAAGAATTGACGAACTGTCCCAACATCAAAGAAGTTGTGTTTGGAACAAGGAATAACTAAAAATTAACTTCATTGCACGCTTCCAATGACTGATGATGCGTTGGAAAACGCGAAACTAGTTTCCCCGTCAGTAAACTGTGACTGATTTACTTGCCGCCATCTTTGTGGCCTTTAACTATGAAAAATAGATGCGCTTGCAAGTTTTAATCGTCGCACAGAAGCTTGCCACAAGGCTAAAGTTTGCTTACTGTGCTTTACACTGTGTTGATCTGCAATACTTACGTGCCGGTGTCAAGCGAAATTTATGACTTGTGAAATCGCTGACTTCACCCCATCTGCGCATGCGCATAGTGCTATTACAGGTCATATATTTCGCAAGCGATGACTGTTGACTGAGATATCAAATATGCTGAGAACTGATGAATAGAGTTTAGAGTTGGTTTAGAAAAAGAAAAATATACAGTAATTGACGTCTCAGACTAAGTCAAGTATTTTTCAGTGATTAGTTATCGCCAAACTGTCGCCTATTGTGGACTACCTGACGTCGAACTAAAAGTTTTTATTTTCGCAACAGGCATCGTAAATTAGCAGGGGCGGATCCAGGGGAGAGGCAGATTCGGGCGATCGCATCCCTCTAAAACCTGCGAAAGTAAATTTATTCACCTTGATTTTCTACAGCTTGGAAAGCAGCATTCGCGATATAAGACCATTTTGCCGTACATTGTTTTGTCACAGTAGGGTAACAAAAACAGTAACAAAAGTAGACCAATTTTGCAACAAACAGACCAACGTGTAACAAAAACAGACAAATTTTGCACAGCCCAACGGCAAATCGAGAACGGTGCTGTGTTAGCGAAAGCGATTGCACTTGGGATTACCTGAGTAAGGCAGGGCACTTTTCACGCCGCAAAGAAATAACGGAACAGTTGTATTATTACGAAAGAAGTGTTGTTGATACCATGCTATAATAAAGGCTGGGTAAAAGTCCGGTGTAAGGCAAAATTTCGGACCTATTCTTGTATGTCAGTTATATGGCATGTGCAGTGTGCACGGCCGCATCATTTTTGTCAAATGCCGCAGGTTTTGCTCCTCTGGTCTAAAAGCATGTTATCCCAAAAATGCATTTATTGCCAGTAACGTTAGTAACATTTCAATCAAGTGTTTATTACTGCTTCACATGCTTGGACATTGGATTCCTGATGTGAAGAAAAAAACATCAATCCCATTACACCAGCGTAAAAAAAGTTGTGACGCTGTTCTGTTCAACAAAAGCAAGACACCGACAGCCCAATGTCTAATAATTTGCATTACATACATAATCCGAAGCTTTTTGCTTGTGATGTTTCTGTCTATAAATGTTTTTCTAACTTTTTCAGCCAACTCCACGAGAAACTTTACCAACCTAAAAATTTCAACTGTTTATCGACGTGTTGTTTACCTGTTGTATCAAGCGAGCTAATGAAAAAACAAGCCCGGCTGCGGGTTTCACAGACTACATATAATTTGTCATTTCGTTATCTTAGTCCAGGGGTGCCCAAACTACGGCCCGCGAATACCTTGCACATTTTTTAGGCACCATGCTTCCCACTGGGGCCAGCAGCGCAACAGCATTGGCTGCTGCCTGTCTCTTGACTTGTCTTTATTGTTATTAAAAAATAGTTGCGTCCAGGCCCGTAACTTAATAAAATAGTTGCGTCCAGGCCCTTGGCCCGTAACCAGCTTGGGACACCAGGGGTGGCGAAGAGTTTTCTGAGAGGGGCTCAAATTTTTTCAACTATGTCCAATAGTTTTCAACTATGCTCAACATATTTTCCAGGGGGGGAGAAAATTTTTGTGGGAGGGGATTCGTCTCCCTGCGCCCCCCTGGTTACCGTCCCTGTTGCGTCTCTTAAAATGTCTCAGCGGTCACCAGTGTCAAATGTCAAAAACAACCTGAACACCGTAACCGTTTCAAAGCAAACTAGGAAATTGTCGGATTTTCCCAGTAAACGCAGTGCCAAACACTGTTGCTTATCAGTTTTGGATGGATATTAGTTACGTTGAACTGTTTCTTTGCAAAGTTCAACAAGAAAAGTGGCGCACACGGGACTTGAAGGGTTAAAATATTACTTATAGCGGCGATAACAAAATAGTAATTATAGTGCATTAATAAAAACTCTTTATCTACTATATTAAGATACTTACTGTGGTAGAAAGACGGCCGAACAAACACGTGTGGAAGCAGGCTAGGCTCGGTGTGTGGAAGCAGAACAGAAGCAATGCAAAAAAATTGAAAGAAGTTTGGACTCACTGGCGGCCGTAATTCACAAAAATGAACGTAATGCGGTCGGCAATAGCGAAATGGTTGTGCACCCCTGTTTTAAACTAAGTGTGAATCTACAGTACCGTAGGCCTGGCCAACCCGCGGCTCTTTGTCCGGCGGTTTCATGTCGCTCTTCGGTAATTGCCGTCAAGGGCGTCCAGAAGAGGGTGAGAACGGGACGTCGGATCCGGGAATCCATGGCAGGGGGGCATCCTAAGAGTGAAATTACCAAACTTAGATTTTATTAAAATCGGGTGTAGTGGCAATTTTATAGGTACGTTTCTCTGCTGTGCATTTTCGCTTATGCTCGTATTTGTAGGCAACGACCCATCATTCGCTGGTGGTGGAGTGGAGCTCCAGCGCGCTCCGAAAGTACTAAACCACTGTTAAAATGCAGTTGCTGGATGCTTCTTCGTAATATACTAACGTTGCTAATACATGGATCATGTATCTGATGGGAACTTGTCTGACGGGGGCATGCAAATACAGTATGCTAAGTGACCCGAGAGTCACTTCCACCTATTCTAGGCTGACTGATTCCTGCTAACCTATTATTAATCAGCGACTCTTAGTCCTCACAATATCTCTTGATTCTCTCTAGATCGTGGGTTCTTGAGGTGAAAGGATTTCAAGGGGCGCGCGAATATGACAGCGACACATTGTTGAAAACAATTAAATTCATTGTTTGTATCATTTGTAAATTTGTTATCATTTTACGACATGATCAAAGCACAGCAGACAGTGCAGTGAACAAAAACCGAGACCTCATAATCTTGCTTGTTCAAAGTTGGATTTATTGACAAGAACGCTTCATGCTACCATAGTGTCTTGTCCAGTGGCGTAACTGACAGGTGGGCAAAGGGGCGCGCCGCCCCCTGGCAAGCTAAATGTAAAATCTGGACCCCCACTAGTTGACATTTTGATATTTAGTATTCTATAGGTTGTTGTATGTTTGCGTTTTTCGGGGTGTTTTCGTTTTTTTAGCTAGTATAGACATCCACAACATTCAGAGATTCACTATCATTTCTTAACTTTTTTCTGAGTTTTGGCTAGTGGGCCCCCTACTGTGACCAGTGGGGTCCCCTTCAGCTAAGCTTTTCCCTCCTGGTTCAAGCCTTTAGTTACGCCACTGGTTTTGTCTGCTTGGTTTCATTTTCAATGGTAATGAGAACTGTGTTACAGAGCTATATCAATATCATGCGTGATGATTTGGCGATAGACTCTTTACTTTCAGTTTTTGTAAAAAATATCTCGGCTTTATTCAGCATTAAATGAGAATTATTTTCAGTCGATGTAAAAATGAGGTAGTGCAAATATTTTACTATAGGAGACCTTGTTTGGGAAAACGAAGTTTATAACTAAATTTTTCATACGATTGAGATGGATTTTAAGAGTCACTTCTTCGTGTGGTTTTACTAAATATTGTCCTTTTGCTTATAGTTCAGAAAACCATGAAGTGCAGGAATGGAATGCATCAACTGCATAATTTCAGATACTATATGGTATATATAATAGAAAAAATAGAAACTCTACCTCTTGTCATGCTTCACAAGTGCTAGTTTTTTGGTAGGCCTATCCGATACGTATTTGCATGCACAAATGCAATATGTATTTCCTATTTGCAAACTCAATACTAGAAGAATTTTGCTAATGGGCTTCGGAAGGATTTTTGCAGGACGGGGACAAAAACGATTTTTTCCAGAACTAGCCAGGGGTTTTTTAGGAGTGGCTAAAATGGTAAAAATTCATTTTATCCACTTGAAACCAAAAAAACAACCTTATTTGCTAAAAATAGATGCATCAGCGCAAGCAAAGATTTTTATAGGAAAAAGACTGAAGGTACCGCACAGTGCAAGTTGTCAAATCTGCTTTCATGTGTTAAAGCAGGTAGTTTTAATTCTGAAATTCCATCGCGTGCGATTACGTCAGTTAAGTGCGGATGCGGCATAGCTTGTAGGCAGCTGCCGCAAATCTGTGGTATGTTAAAGTTCTACGCATGAATGACATTCGTGCGTCATCAAGCTGCTGAAACGCCAAGCAGTGGAACTGTCGTGAAGGAGCGTGAGGTGGAAATAAAAGGTTTTGACTGCGAATTATATAAATCTCGTTGTACAAAACGCGGCAGTGTGGTGGTTTGCTAATTTTGAAGACGCGTGCTTCTAATGCGGCAGTGTATGGGAAGGGTGTTCTCCTGTGCTAGATTTTCATGTGTTCCGACATCGTTTAATGTAGGTTTTCTGTTTCTACTGTTTTGCGTTTTGATAAGATGAAAACCGAAGCTACTCTAGCAGCCAAGTTAATTATTTACCCAGCAAAACCAAGAGAGAAGATTTTTGATTTAAACCGACTCCTTGATTTGATAAATAATTAACAAGCATGAACCAGACAGACAAAGACCAAGGCTGATAGTCATGCCCTTTACAGGCGTCAGACTCATGGGCGTCCGCAGAAATTTTTCCAGGGGGGGAAACGTCACCATTTTGGTTATATTTTTCAGGTTGCTGGGCTTCGCCCCCAAACAAAACTCCAAGACCCCAAAATTGAAACATGAAACACTATACATTAGTCGAGTTTTAGTCAATTGTTGGAATGCACAAACGCAAAGCCCCCCTATTGAAAACTTTCTGGCGACGGTTCTGGGAAGCATTGCCATGTAAGGACAACACAAATCATTACCTTGTTTCGCTTTGCAGGACTTTTCAACGTGGCATAGCAACAAGCGCTGCAAACGTCTGGGATTTCGAACAAAGTAATCAATGAAACTATGCTTTTCTTTCCTAATTTTTTCCACAGTGAACGCTCATTATACCTGTACACAAACCGGACAAGTAGATACGACTACGGAAAACTTACTAAAAATAAAACCCAAGAAGGCTTCAAAAATTGAGCAGATGAATTATGAAAACTCGCCACAGCAAATGTCGCTTCGCACTCAGTGCTGTAATCGATGTGGGGAAAGGGGTGCGAACCCCCCTGGCAAGCTAAATGTAAGAACCGGGCCCCACTTAGCTTATATTTTGGTACCTTTTGGTTTTCAGTATTTTTTGCGTTTTTTTGAGTGGCTTTCGGATTTAATATCATTTCTCAATTTTTATGAGTGTTGGCTAGTGGGCCCTTCAGCTATGTTTCCCCCCTTCGTTCAAACCTCTATTTACACCACTGGCTGCACTCAGTACTCACTCAGAAGTCAGAGCGCAACCTTAACGATTAAGACGTATCCCCACAATCCTGCATAGGCGTATTCTAACAAGTCACATATTTTCATACTATGTGAAGTGAAGCCTTGTTTAAGCTATGCACTCAGACAGATTGGTCACACTTACACTAACAATGGATTTATGCAAACTTGTGGAAGCATCGATACAGATTCACTCATGCTTGTTTTCATACATTGTAAAACTACGTGGCTTACCGTTATCAGCAGTCACCGCCTCGCTGCAGGGTCTAAGAGAGGGGGTACAAGAGGTACATTGTGCCCGGGCCCGGTAGGTACTGGGGCCCGGGAGGATGAAAGTGCGCACGCTAAGTTTTTCTTTAATCAAGCCAAAAATGTCTAGTGTAAGCCAGTTGCCAGTATAACATTTTATCTATTTCCAAATCTTAGCATTGTAGTTGTTTTATTTGTATTCTGTTTGCTATACAAACAAGCTATACAAGTTTCGGCGAGGCCCCAGAAGTTAAGGGGCCGGTGTCGGTCTTTGTACCCCTGGTAAAATTTCTCGAAGAGGCCCTGCTTCGCTGCATTAACTGCCAAGATGTCTGCGTTCAGCAGTCTTATCCAACAAAACGCCCATTACTATAACTTGAAGTGAACCTTTGAAGATTTGTTGCCATGTTTTCGTTACGCAATAAAGACCAATAGTAGAACAATTCGCTCGAAAGTTTCGCAACCTGTATCTATCGGCAAAGGAACGGACATGAGTGAACTGCAAGTTCATCGCTGCATGACACCAGAACAGTGAACCTGGCTCTTGTGCAGTGCGAGTGTCACATCGGCAAATAAACTGTCATTGCAAGAATTAAATTGATCAGATTTAAGCTGCTGACTTCATGTTTTGTAGAAATTTTGGTTCTTAGTCCCAATTTCCAGGGGAGGAGGCAAATGCCCATTTTGCCCTCCCCCTTCTGCGGACGTCCATGGTCAGACTGATTCCTTTGAAACTCCACCCAACATTGGAAGAAATGATACGCATTAGACCTAATTTTTCGGACTTCACATCACTTGGGTCCGGCACCACAGTCACCTGATCTTTGTTTGCGTAATACAAACCAAATTGCCCTTAACCGGTGCTTGGCAGTCCGTTTTCCAAACACTGTTTTTCGCCGTTTCGGTCGAAAGGAATTGAATTCAACACGCCGTTTGTCAAACACTGGCCACTCCATCACTTGCGAAATTAAATTGACATAGATTTTTCAGAAAAATCTGCGGTAAGCTAATCAACGTCCCGGTATCATGCCTGTGGAGGCATCTACATTGATTATTCATTGATCAAGGCTAAGTGCTTCATTTAGCAACATGCGAAGCGTCACAAAAAGTCATCGAATTCCCTCGTGATTTCTGCTGCTCATTGATCTTGGGCTTAATGGTGAGGTTGCAGAGAAGCCCGACGGAACGAATAGGTAGGAATGCAGTTTCTGGTCGATTTTCTGACAGAACCGTAGCCAGAAAGTTTTTAATAAGGGGGCTTTGCGTTTGTGCAGGGGGCTTGAAATTCTGAAAATTTGTTGAAACTCCACTGATTTCTAGTGTTTTATATATCAATTTGGGGAGCTTGGACTTTTGTTTGGGGGTAAGCCCAAAAAAGACTCGTGTGGCGATGGGACTGGTTTCAGGAAGACGAAACCTTCTGTCCAGACTGCAAGATCGCTGCCAATCAAACGTACCAGGGCACGACAGGAGCCATCAGCACAAAACGCTTCGTTCAGTGTTACGCTCAACCACGACTATAGTGTTTAGACACCGTTCGAATTGAAATCTAACCTCTCCGTTTCTAAAGGAAGAAGGCTACTTCATTTAACCTGACATATAAGATTTAGTTTGTAACCAACCATCGAATAAAGTTGTTGCTCTACGAGTTCTCGCTGTTGCGACCTTTTGCGTAAAAGCCTTTTAGCAATCCACGTTTTTGGTAAGCCTCTATCTCTCCTAGCGATCTAGTAGGCATCAGAACGATTTCATCACAAGTAAAAACATCAGCATTTCTCGTGAAAACGCTCACGGCTTTTACTGACTACTTTAGGTACGTAATGCTTTTCATCTAATTTAGTTAAACTACATGATTGAAAGCAATTATTCAACCTGAAACTATAAATTTAGGTGGATGAACATAATAGGGCAACCAGTGGTGGATTTAAGGTTGGGGAGACCCGAGGCAAGACTAAAAAGGGGGGCCCCTCTGATGACGCCATCATACTCAGCCAACCGTGATAAGCACCTTTGATCAAGCCTAAGATATGGCCACCGAAGGATACGTTCCTGAGACTACGGCATGACTGACATAGCAGAAGGAGAAAATGCAAATGCGTGTTCGTGATACAAAACTTTGAAACACTGAAAGGTGGGAAGACAAGGCTGGCAACACACAAAAGTTGGGCAATAGCAAGTTGAAATCGCCTCCATTTTTTATTTTAATGCCCCATTTCTCTGTATTCACCATCAACAGACTACAACGTTTACCCCTTTGATAGTTTTACACTTTCTCCATTGATAAAATGCTTGGTAGTTGGTAAACTGAATTTGTTCACATTCATGTCTTTATGGGAATGCATGAAACCATCAACAACAACCAACGAGATTTAAAACACTAAATTTGCTTTAAATTTCATCCTTCTTTTTGTTGCTCCACCTGGATACTTTCTGTTCAAATGTGGCATTTTCATAAAACTATCAATAAACCAAACACTCCAATGTCTAAAAATCATCATTTGGTGCAAAAAGTATCATTTGGTATGGACTATAGAAAGTTATCATTTGGCATAAAAATTTGCTCTTAATTGACAGAGTCTTTTCAGAACTTTTTGGAAGAAATTTTAATCCAAAATGTTTTAGGTATAGAAGTTGGTTTGAAGCTTTTCCTTATTTGCACATTGGAGATGGTGGTGGCTGGTGGGGCCCCTTTGAAAGTAAGAGGAAAGTAACTTACACATTGAAGTTGCTGTTTGGGCCCCTTTCAAAGGACAGTACTTGCACATTACAGTTGCTGTTGGTGGCCCCTTTGAAAGCAAGCTACTTACACATTACAACTGCTGTTGACAGCCTCTTGGAAAGTAAAGAATTTTACATTACAGTTGCTGTTGGGGGCCCCTTTGAAAGCATAGTGCTAACACATTACGATTGCTGTTTGGGGACCATTTGAAAGCAAGGTACTTACACATTGCAGTTGCTGATAGGGGCCCTTTTGAAAGCAAGCTACTTACACATTACAGTTGCTGTTGGGGACCCCTTTGAAAGCAGAGTACTTACACATTGCAATTGCGGTTGGGAGTCTCTGAAAGCAAAGAATTTTACATTGCAGTTACTGTTGGGGCCCCTTTCAAATCAATATACTTACACATTACAATTGCTGTTTGGGGCCCCTGTAAAAGCAAACTACTTACACATTTGTTGAGGGCCCCTTTTAATCTGAGTACTTACACAGTACCGTTTCTTTTAGGGGCCCCTTCAGTGAAGTTTAAAAGCAGAGTACTTTCTCATTTCAGTGGCTTTTGGGGGACCCTTTGAAAGCAAATTACCTGCACATTACAGTTTCTGAAGGGGGGCCCTTTGAAAGTGGAGTACTTGCTTATGATCTGCTTTGTAGCACACTATATGAGTGAATAATATTTTTTTCACCAAAAATAAAGAAAATTTTTGCGCGTAACCAGTGTTATGGAATGTTTCATCCATAACATGCCGGCTAACGAAATGACATTAATTATGGAACAAGAAGAGTAAAAGCTGTTTGCTGATACTAACGAGAACTGAACTCTAAAGAAAGGACAAAACAAGAACGAGAATGGTGTATGATTAAAAATTGCTGACAGCATGAAGAAATGTTAACATATAGAGTTCTGGAAGATTACATTGATGATGTATATCAACTCTCATTAGCGTCACACAAGGGTGGCTTGTATGTGACAAGAATACAGAAACGTTTGGATTTAAAGGACAAGTTACCTTATTACTGGGACGAAGATACTACATTTGCGACACTGACTAGAGCAAAGATTGAGAAAAGTATGCAAGATGCGGATCATTTTAATGCAACGCAGTTGCCAGGACATTTGCCTGACAAGGAAACCAATTATCATTGCATTATGCGGTGCAATGAAAGACAGAGACCTGTACCATATGTTATGGAGCAAGTTAAAAGCTCAAAAGACTGAGTGATGCTGAACGTGATGTACATTTGTGTGATTTCGTTTTATGATGACATGGCATTGTGTATATTTATCGTATGTTGACAAAAAAGGTGGCAGTTTTCAACTAGAAAAGGGGGGACAAAAGTGAATTTTGGCTAAAACTGTTTCATAACAAATGTTAAGGATGCCTACGTGACAAAGAGGTGCATTCTGAACAAAGACAAAAATCACATGATCAAATGCACCAATAAAAAATTACAGGTCAAAGTAAGCGAAAAAAGAGATCACGTGCTAAATCACGCCACCAACTTGAACAGAAAAAAGTAGACAGGTTACGAACATCCGAGCCAGAATGTGCGTTGTTCGGGTGCAAAATTGACGTTTATCCGGGAAGGGCTAGTGCTCAAAGGATTGCACTGGGGGGTCAAACGACAAAATTGCATTACAATAGAATAAATAAAAATTCCAGCTGCAAGACAGGGTCAGGATGTTGTGGGAAAGCAAAGCAATGTTATTTGATAGCACCGCTTTACGTCAGATTGATAATGTGATCTGAGCAAAGCAGTGTCGACCGGATCTTAAAACCGACCGGCGACGTCGCGGCAGGTGGCCTGGGGGTGCTGAAATTTGGACGGTAAAAAGCAAAAGCCAAAATCCAATAGGAGGCTGTTGGCGCACTTCAAAAAGAGGACGATTTCCTTAACCCAAAGGCTTGGTCAGAGAAGCCAAGCAGGACACACTATAAATTACAGAGCATGCGAGCTGAAAAAAGTTAGTTGAAGTTGGCTGATCCTGAGGGGTAAACGTTGTCAGAAGTTAGCATGAATCTAGAAATAATATTTGATCTTGAGAATGAATGCAAAATTCTAGATGAAATTCAAAAGGTTGTAGATGACATGGTACAAAAATGAAACTGTCACCTTTTTGGACGATGTTATTTTGGACGAGATTGTGAAATATCTAAAGGAGCTTGTAAGTAAACTTGCATTGATACTTGAATTGTTATGAAATTGTGTAGACATCAATTAGTAAAGGGAAATCATTTTAATATGCGCTCAATGTTCTGTCATATTAAATCTATGTCATTTTCACGAGTAAATGTATATGGCGTTGTGAACCGTGGATAGTGAGAATACAATTGCTCGCATATTTAAACACTCAGGGGATTCCGGTGGTTGTCTTAAGATACTTCCCGTAAATCTGCTGGGCTAGCGTTGTTGTCTACAGAGAACAGAATAAAGATTATTTATGGCACGCTTTTCTATAGTGGTAATGAGATAGTTAAGCGAAAAGAATCCACAAACGGATATTTGGGAATTCAGGGTCATGAGCAATAGTGACTAATATTCTCAAATCTTGCACGCCTTGTTTTGTCAGCGGGCAGGCAAAAACGAGACGTCACCAGGGGCGGCTCGTCTAGAGGGGCTGCCGGGCTTCAGCCCTCCCTGAAAAATGTAAGGCAAAAGATTCCGCCAAACGGCCAAACTCGCCTTAAGTCTGGATTCAGTTGCGAAATTTCACAACACAATCATTTTCGGCACTTCCGACACCATTTTTGCTCAACGTTTCGTAGGAATCCAACAAAACCAATGTTTTGCTCTTTTCCAACGACGCCGCTTATGCGATGACGTTTTCAGCACACTTGCCGATGAATTTGGCGGTTTCGGGGCTGTCTTCGGCACAGCCCTAAAGGAAAGAAACCAAACAATTGGCTGCAAGAAACATGGTGGTATATCCGCCTATTGCAAAGCGTTTTTGTTATTTTGACGATGAATTTTTAAAGAAAAAACGAGGAAATATGATCTTGACTGTTTTTCACCGCCTGATTTTCTTGGATATTGAATTTTATAATTAAGTTCAACAATGCTTTTACTAGCACTTTGGCGATATTGGCGGCATTGGATTCAAAGCTGGTCGCCAATCTCGGGCTGCGAAAATACAGCACTCCGTTTATCTGCACCAGTAGGCTAAGCTGATGAGCTGTCTAGGATTGGCGTTTGAAGATGTACGGCAGTAGCTGGTGGATATCATTCTTGAACAGCAAAAGGTGTGAATGATTTAAAACATTGAAATGGGAAAATTTTGAAGCATGATAAGTCTGGCAAACCTTTCAGCATTCAAGTAGACCCTTAATTTTTTGGTAAGGTGGACATTGCAGCTGTAATTTATTCAGGATACAAGCTTTTACTGGAAAAGCGCAGCAACCCAGTTAAAAAAACAAATTTTGTATGAAATCATAAACTGTTTGAATGTTTTTCGAAAATTTAAACTTCATTTGAAAGAACATGATGAAAGTACCCGCTCAAAGAAAATGGCTGTAGCCTAGGTCTGCTGCCATGACACGGTTTGAATAAAATGTCAAGCTTTGTCATTTTAACAATAACACCTTAGTAGTCGAGCGGAATGTTCCAAGCTTAGTATGCTAGTGGTCCTGGGTACGAGTCTCGCCTTTATAGCTTTGGTGGCACTGGTTATGGGTCATACTTTTGATGGGGCCCGTTGGGTTAATTCTTTTGTGTTCGTGTTTAAGGTTTGGGTTCGGTTTCATTAAACTGAAGTGAATATTTTCTATGTATCAATAGGACAACTGAAAATTACCAGTTTGATAAGTTTAGGACTGTTGGAGTGGCTGGAAACGCCATTATAAACAGCCAGGGGCAGGGCGACAATCCTATATGTTCAACCAGAGATGAAATTTCGCAGCTCTCCCGGCCATTTTCACCACGAGCCGTCACTGCGAGTAACGCCTTAAAGGGGGGGGGCGAGGCGAGTCGCCTCCCCTTAGACACACTACTGAGGGCAACGTGTATGCTTAATTTTTAATGGATTATACAATAGAAATGTATTTTGATTTTTATTTGTTAGTAGAACTTTGTTAGCAATATTTAATATTGAAAGTGAATTTTACATTGCTGAGCAACCGACCACTTCCCGCCGTGAAGAAAACTATCTTTCCAATTTTTTGCTTGCAGTAAATCAATTTTCATAAAGTTGGCATCTTTTCAATCGGCCAAAATAATTAGGCCTAATAATTTTTTTAGAATGGTAAAAGGGGCTAAGTACTCTGATACAGACGTTTTTTCAAAAATTTAAATACTCGTAAGAAATAAAAAATACGATTGATGCGATTTTGTTTTTCAGTTACGGCCATAAAGCATAAAATGATGATCGATATTTTCCATGACAGCAATAATGAAGGCATCATGCATAATTCCTCATGAATATTTAAGTGACACAAGAGAGATGAAAGTGATGATTACATAACCTGCAAGAATGTCCAGTAGGCATTACAGAATAAAGCATTCAGAAAATAGAACATTTGATGCTGGCAACTGACTGAAGAGTTACTAAAGGTAATAAGTTGTTGTGAGGCCCTCGTCTGGACAACCCGTGTTTTTCTCGATGTTCTGTTCTGGGGTCTTGCATTAATGAGTCGTAGGCATACCATACGTCCCTTTTTAGTCGGGACAGTCCTGGTTTAAAGGACTATGTCCCGGCGTCCCGTTCAGTCATCCAAAAAGTCCCCGTTAGGCATTCACTCAGCCAGTATGAATAATATTGTGGTCTGATAAGAGAAACAGAATGCTGGAGCAGAATATGAAAGGCCTTATCGCCTGTAAAATTTATATCGACTTTTCCTGGTGTGGTTTTTACGAGAAAATACAAGCGAACAAAGACTTCTTGAAAAAAGTATTGTCTACCACAGAAAAGTATGATTGGGCGAATGGGTAAATTTACAAATGCTTGAATATTGTTTTGTTTCGTGGTAAAATGTATTATTTTTGTTTTTCTCGGTGGCTTAACCAGTGGTGGAATTAGGGTTGAAGGGTCTGAGGCAAGGCTGAAAGGGCCCTCTGATGACGTCGTCATATTTAGCCAACCGTGATAAGACCATTTGATCGAGCCTGTGAAGGGGATATGCGGGCCACCCAAGTGTACGCTCCTGAGACTACGACTGATATAACAGATGCCAGTGACTGACTGACATAAAAGAAAATGCAAAAGGGTATTCATAACTGACATAACAGAAAATGGAAAAAGGTATTCATAATACACAACTTTAAAAACACTGAAAGTTGAGAAGACAAAGCTAGCAACGCACAAAGGTCAAGCGATACCAAGGTGGCACCGCCCCCCACTTCTCTAGTTTTACAGTTGCTGTTGCAGGATGCCTTTTGAAAACAGACTACTTACAGGGCCGGCGCAAGCCATTCCAGCGCTCTAGGCAAGATCCATTTTCAGCGCCCCCTCATATGTTATGACGTCATCCTGCTCAATCAACCGTGGCACGATCTGTTCAAACGTAAACAAACACATTCTCTTTGCGCTTTGTACATCTTAAATTGGCTGGTGCGTCCTAGCCTAGGCAAGGTCCATTCCAAACCCCTCCACCGAAAATCTCTTTTAAGGACGATTTTCTTACATCAAACTAATTTATTCGATTCATGCCGAGTTTATTTGAACAAAAAATTCATCAAAATATTATCTACACACGTAACAGGCGTTACAGCATTCAAATGAACCAGTGGTATTTCAACGGGGGCGAGATCGTCCCCAGGGAGTTATTTTATGCATTATGAGGCGATTTTCTAATTTACCAGATTTGGGTGGCGGTTTCAGTTTCTAGAGGGGCGATTTTTGCAGGTTAGGATATACTCACCTTCTGAATTTATTCCAAATATGAGAACTACATTTGCCACTTTAGAATCAAATTATTTGATGCAGTTTCGACTCCATGGTTCGTAACAAAGTTATAAAGCACAAGATATAGGAATGGTGAAGAGCAGTGACAATCAAACTAACATCGTCCTGTGTAACGCTTCACTGCGCTAACTATCCATTATCCAAGGCCACGGAAAGTGTTGCTGGTTGGGAGCCAAGCATTGAGGCTCTGAAGAATTTTCAGCTAGCCTACAGTGTTAAACCTAATGTTTAAAGTAAGATGAAATAGTGGGGAAATTGTTACAGTAAGTATGCATATCAACGCGCGCAGAATGGACTTTTATTGTATACAGTTGTATGCCTTAGTTCGTTTTATTATACAGTGCTTACGTTGGTTGAAAGCGACGAATGTTGATATTGCCATCGGAAAATACGTAATCGGCCTAACTCCATTTATTAAAGACGAAAAATTTCGGTTTCTTTGAAAATACTAAAAATGGTCCAACAATCATAACATTGCTACCACTGAGTCATCACATCGACCTTTGCTGCGATGAAGAAAATTAATCTAAAGTTATAATTTAAGTTTAGCCTAATTGTATTTCGCCGTGAACTGTCATATACCCCTCCGACCGTGTGTGTTATTATTAGCAAAATTTCCTTGAAACAAGACTTCATAGTCTTCAGTAGAGCATTGCAATAACATTGTGTTTGGTCAAAACACGTCACAGTCCGTTATTTATGGCTCGTAGTCCGTTATTTATGGCTCGTAGAGAGAGACCGGTTGCGACCCAGCACCCCCTGCGTAACCGTGTTGATCATCTAGCAGCTCCTTCCCACATATATGCACCACCACGAGTTGAAACTGGACAGTGACTAAGCTAATTCAACTGCTGAGGGGCATCGACTCGACAACCTTCCGGTTCCTTCAATGCCCTGGCGTCCTTGCACTGATTCGTGTCTTTTCTAGCTGAATATTAATTATCGCCGAATAAAATCAACTCAACTCAACTCGTAGCGCAAGTAAAACCAAATGTCTTCTATTGAAAAAATACGTGGAAAATGTCTGTTATGAGACGATTAACGTAGCAATTAATAACTAGTAAAATTAATTACCGTTAACCGTAAGTTGTAAAACGTGTTTATCATGTTTTTCAGTCAATTCGAGTATTTTACTATGCTTGTAGTTGCAGATATATCGTGTTCATCTGAATAATGACAGAGTATACAAGTACAGTAGGCTATAGGAAACTGGAAAGTGATAACTTAGACTAGCAACGTAGCAAATAATCCCAACCACCCCCATCTTGGCTCAACTAAGAGAAAGAATGCCAAAAAAATATTTTCGCCACCTGTAGTCTGAGGCTTGCTAAGAAGCATAGGTGCAGATGCAAGCAAATTTTTGGGGGTGCAAAGTTTTTTTGCCCGAATTTCCCCATAAAGTTTTTGTGCTACTTTTGCCTACAAATTTTGTCCCACAAAGATCATGAAGACCTTTTTTTGGTGTGATCTCTAAAAAAACGTCTTTGTGTGGTTTTGTGCAATGACTGGGCGCCATTTTTGCCCGGATTTTGCCCAGATTTTCAAGGATTTTGCACGGATTTTCAGGGATTTTTCCAGATTTTTATCAAATCAAGACTTTTGGGGGTGCGCTTGAACCCCTGCACCCCCGCCTTCTACACCACTGCTAGAAAGTCTTTCTGTTGTGAATATAACGCCGGAAGTTGGATTGGAAAGTGACTTGGTGATGTGCCTTTTTGCCACTCACTAACATAAGCGAATGCGATTCCACATCCAAGAACTTTTCATCGACTTCCAAAGCGATGATGAAGCCCGTGCCATATTTTATTAACACAGATGGTAAGGTTTTGGGATTTTGCATCAAGTGCAGTGAGCGTTTTCCGTACGTTTGGGGAAAAGTGAAGCTATTATTACCGCTGGTACTTACCCCGATGTATGTTGCTGAGCAAGGTTTCAACCAAGTACTGCACATGCGTAATAAATACCGCAATCGTTTTGACATTAACAAGACCGTTGGAAACGCCACACGAATTAAGCTGACCAACTTGCAACCTGCTTCAAAAACATACAGATAAAAAGTCAGGGGCAAGGTTCGCAACAGCTGGAACCAACTGTTTTTGGAAATGAAAAACATTTTTTCTGCAAATGCATTTATTTTTTTGTTGTTTTTGTATTGACTAGATTGTCCGTTTATTTCATTAGCATTGAAATATTTTCGAATTAAAATAATGTTTTAGCCAACACTAAACTCATTAGTTGGGGGCGATTTTTAAGCAAAGTTCCTGTAGGGGGCGATTGAATAAAAAAGGTTGAAGACCACTGACATCAACAAAAATCCTATCACGGGCCTCAAAAACTTTTTTTGCAGTCTGGTGTCGTAGCAATCGATGATCAAGTGCTACAAGCACAGCAAAGCTCTGGCGTTCGCGAAGGTCACCAATGTTGGCTATGTTGCGTGCCAGCTGGTATCTCTTTGTTACATAAGTTAAAATGGTGCGTCCTGTAATCTAAATCTGACCGGTTAAATAGGCTACTAACGCCAGTAAAGCTGGAGTTTCGAGAGCTTTCCCTAATCTGACTACACTTGATAACTGAAACATGATTTAGTGAAGGCTTCGACATAAGCCTACTCGGGTATAAGCAGCGCAGCCAGGTAAAACCAAGAGTCAAGAAATGAAAAGAACAGAGGTGGTAAACAATTTTTCAGTGAGCTTGATAAAGTATGGCCTGGAGGGCATGTTTTGCTGGTCACACCATTGATAGATTTTTTAGCACGCTAGCAAGATCCATTCCAGGGCCCACCCCTCCTATACAAAGATTCTTACTCTGCGTATCACATACATTACGGAAATACGAAGGACGTTTTGTACATTAGAAAAGTTTATTACATGAATAAAATTCATACCAAATTGCGACATAGCTTTCCTAGTATATGCGAAATTGAAATTAAATAGGAAAAATAATAACTGTTCTGCAGCAAAACCTGAAATATTGTAGTACCTTTATCTTCTCATAAAATGCGTGAACGTGTGTTTCATTCACTTTCATCATGTTCATTCTCTTTTTTGGTGTACGTTCGTCACTTTCTGAACCACACAATGGAATACTTGGCGCCCCCTTTGGCCCAGCGCCCTAGGCAGCTGCCTAGTTCGTCTAATGGTAGCGCTGGCCCTGAGTACTTACACATTTCAGTTGCTGTTGGGGACCCCTTTGAAAACTTACTTGGATATTGCAGTTACTGTTAGGGGCCTTTTAAAAGCAGAGCAGGCTACTTGTGAATTGCAGTTGCTGGACCTTTTAAAAGGAGAGTAGGCTACTTACACATTACAGCTGCTGTTGGGAGCTCCTCTGGAAGCAGATCACCTGCACATTGCAGTTGCTGGACCTTTTAAAAGGAGAGTAGGCTACTTACACATGACAGTTGCTGTTGGGAGCTCCTCTGGAAGCAGATCACCTGCACAATGCAGTTGCTGTTGGGGGCCCTTTTGAAAGCAGAGTAGCCCACCTGTACATTGCAGTTACTGCTGGGGGCCCTTTTGAAAGGAGAAAATCTGCGCGTTACAGTTTCTGTAGGAGCCCCATACTTACTACAGTGGCTGTTGGGGGCCTTTTGAAAACAGAGTATTAGCAGATTGCAGTTGTTGTTGTGGACATTTGAAAGCAGAGTACTTACACATTGCAGTTGCTCTTGGAGACCCTTTGAAAGAAGAGTACTTACACATTGCAGTTGAGGACCTTTTGAAAGCAGAATAGCTTACCTGCACATTACAGTTGCTGTTGGGGACCCTTCAAAAGCAGAGTATTTATACGCATTGCATTTTCCTGTTGGAGGCACTTTTGAAAGTAGAGTAGCCTACTTACTTATGATCTGGTTAGTAGTATAATATATGAGTGGATAATACGTTCTTCACCAAAAATAAGGAAAATCTATGTGCGAAGTACCTCGAGGGGGCCCCTAACTGAGGGACACGAAGCAAGTGCCTCGCTTGCTTCTCCTTAAACACACCACTGGTCTTAACTATAAGAATCCAAAATAGCTAGCCTACATACTCCAAGTAAAATATGAACCACAATTATCTGATAAGTCTCGTTGTTCTGAAACCGCCCAGTTTCAGAACACAAAATTATGGTAGCCTGTGCCTAATGAGTCATACTATGAATCTAATTACACTACATGTGTCAAACTGGTGGCCCGCAGACCAAATGTGGCCCGCCATGTCTTTTTATGTGGCCAGCGAAGCAAATTTTAGTGGTTTATACCTGTTTACAAAGGTGAACGATGGACTTCACATGTTATAACTTTGCTATTTTGGTCATCTTGCTGACCTAACGTCCCTTTCTTGGGTGCCGGTGTCGGGGATGAAACTACGGAGTCTTGTACGGTTGTTCGCCCACGCCGCATTTCATTGGTGATCCGCCCAGTGCGCCGCATGCATGTTTTTGCTGTCACATAAACTCAAGAGTTATTGTGCGGTGAGTACAACTGGGTGTCTCGATTTGAAACTTACGTTAGAATGAGATTAACGCTGTTGACCATACGATCACACACACACGATCACGTGATCTCGAGGCTTGATCCATTGGATCTAACATCATGAGAAATGAAACGAACTAAAAAACCGGCGATCACATTACTTCAAGTCAAAACAAACATCACTACCTCAACAAAACTGACAAAAACTGTACTTTTGATAGAAAAAGCTTTGGCAAAAACAGCCCAAAAACCGCATGCACTTTGACGAAACTAGCCCAAAAAATCGCAACCCGTAACAGCAAAAAATTTCCCGAAACGCAACGAAAAAACAGCCCAACTGTGTGCGATCACAGACCAACTGGCAACACTTAGCAGGGCCTAGTGTAGACTACAGACCACATTGAAGCAGCTAGCCTAGGCTACTCTAGCTAGTCTAGAGTCTAGACTACGGCAGGCCTACTCTCGCTAGCCCTAGTCCAGGTTCGTAGCAAACGACTGCTATTGCAGTATGTATAGACCTACTGTATTTTCTCGATTGTTAGCCGCCCTTGAACATAGGTTACCTAAGCCTCTGAGGTACTTTCGCGCACTAGGACCATTACGTTTCTCGTTTAATTAGCAACCCTGGTAGTGGTAATGATGCTTACTCCACTACAACTGTCTTCTGTTAATCATATTCCTTCCTGTCACGGATGTGCACGTGACGATGAAGAGAATATTAGGATGCAAAAAGAGAGTTTGGTCGAAAAACGCAGCCAAGGAAAGACAGAACTGTATCATTCTCAGAACTGTATCCACTGTTGTTCACACATAATGTTGTAACTTTAAGTTTTAGTAGCAACGTGATCATAGTTGAGTGGTTAGTGTCTATGCCTGCTGTGTGATTGTTCGTTGGTTCTCCTCTCACCATTTCCTTTGGCTTAACTTGTAGAGGTTACAGCATTGACAGGAGTGCGTTTAATGTACTTTTCCAAAAAGTTTAGGGTATACGTTTAGGGTGTATGTTTAAGTGTCGGTTTAGGGTTTACCTTAAGGTTTAGGGTTTAGGTTTTAAGTTCAACCTTTAGGTTTAGGTTTTGGGTTTATGTTTGAATTTTGGGTTTAGGTTCAAGTTTTGGTTTTAGGTTTAGGGAATTAGGTCATGTAACAAGGACCTTATGCTGATCCAAGTGTGTCGTCCTTGTCACTTGACCAATCCAAGCAATTGGATTCTCCTAACGGCAAAATAACCCCATTAGTGCTTTTTCCTCTGATGCCTAGTAGACACTTTCTTGTTAAATTTTGGAAATGCCGAAAAGCTGTGTCTATTTTGCCTCATGAAGCAAAGGCACTTCTGGAAGTATTTTTCCTTCAACCAATTATAATTGGCGAAAGGCAGAATAACTCGAGTCGTTCTTTTGCCCCATGAGGCAAAATAAAAATACATTTTTAAGCTGGCGAATCCGGACTGGATCGGACTGATGGTTTTCAAAAAATTTGCGGATAGGACAGGATCGGATTCAATTTTATCGGATCAGGACTGGACTCGGACTGAAAAATTTCACAGTCCGCTGATCTCTGTTATCCTGCAGGATATCCAACGGCAAACCGGATAATGATCATCTTTGCAGCCTGGCAACCCTGGTTCGATCAGCCATGACCGTCACCCTTGTTTTCGTTTGTGAAGAGATACGCCTGCGGCTACCACTTGACTTGAGACTTCAGAGAAGAGGAGATTCAGCTGATTACAGTCGTCTGCTACTTGCAGTTAACGCGACCTATCATGGTCCAAGCGTACAGTAGGCAAAAGCCAAGTACAGTAGGGCATAGGTTCTCAAAGTGCTCCGTACGGAGCCCCAGGGCTCCGCGAGAGAAACCTCGGGGCTCCGCGAGCTGTTCGTTTACTTATGCTTTTATTTTTAGAAATTTATTGTGGGGCTCCGTAAATTATGGTCAATCTCTTCATGGGCTCCATAACACCATAAGTTTGAGAACCCCTGCAGTAGGGCACTACGTCTGCGCTTACACCAGAAATACAAACTTACAACTGCAGTCGCTTCCAAGAATAGAAGATGTTTGTTTGTTGTTGTTCTTTTTGCTACTCATGTTGTTATTTCATAGCGTTTGCCACCACCAGGTTTCAAATCAAGCAGATAAATTAGATCTTCTGGCGCTTTTTATTATTAACCAACGTTTCGCCCATATATTAATGTTTATTGTGCTGACGTGCCATTTTCTCCACCTCCCGAAACACACTAGCCTAGCCGATAAATTGAATAAATGGTAGGCCTGTAGGTTGAAAATAAGTTAACTCATTCTTGCTTCAGCTAATGACTGCGAGTGACTTTTGCTGTCTCAAGCAAAGCTCTCATAGTCATTGAGCTTGGTTTTGATTTTCTGAATCAGACCACTTTGTTTAGTGACGCTTGACGTTGCTAGTGCTAGCCTTAGCCTAGTATGGGAAGGGTCTGTGGAAGTCTGAAGCTTCCTGGGTAAGTCTGAAAATCATGATATATAGGTATCTTTGTTCATGCCCATTTCTGTAATATCACCATTATTATACGAAATCTTTGAAAATGTCAGACTGGCAATGATGAGAGTGGATATCAAGATACGCTGAAATAAGAGTTCCTAGCATACTGTGTGTTGTTTGGGGTTATATGCATGTATTGTTTATCATAAGATAAGTTGCCTTCATATTCAGTGAAATTGGTATGTTTTTGACTGTGAAAAATAGTGTAGATCAGGCTGTGTAAGAATGATAATATTATGTTGGACTTCAGATTTTATCAAAACGCTTCGTAAATTATGAATTTAGCCAGCAAAGTAGGATGTGCAGACTGATTGAAGTCATCATTTTTAAAGAATCTTGCCTTGATTGAAACAGCCTACCCTGTTGTGTAGCACGATGGATGTCTGTAGCATAAACAAGATAATCTAAATTATGAACCATGTACTAAGTAACCTAACTAGCTATTTCTAGATGAAAATGAAAGTAATTGTTCTTTATAATTTGCACTGTATTTTTGGTGTTTGTGTGTTAATTTGTGCATTTGCAGCTATGAATCTATGATAAAATTAAATTTAGGTGAGAACGTACATGTTTTCATGAAGTTGAACAAAGCTTCAGTTGTGAATAAATAATAAAAATTTGGATCTTAATTTCAGCACTACCTTTATGACAACAGGCTAAAACTGCCAAGGATTAATTCCAAGGAGTCAAGCTGAAGCAAAATGGTATTTTAAAGTTTCATTAACACTAAAAAAGCCTTCATTAGTGTTAAATGAAACTGTTAAGTCTATCCCAATTTTATGCTCCATATTTTAAAGTTGTTTTTCATTCATTTATTATAGCAGTTTTTAAATGTTGTTAAATGAAGAAACTGTTGGATAGACTGAAGATTATGGGAAATATAAAACTTTTGTATTGGGTGATGCTATATTGCTGTGCACACAATATTCATTTGAAACAGCACCTCATATCATTTTGAGGTTTAACCGATTAGAATTTCAGGTTCAAGCAAACCACATTTTTTTATGACACGTCTTTGCAAATGTGTCATTACAGAAAACCCTGCATACTTTTCTCAAGCTTTTAGAGTTGTTAACTTTTTATAACTGCATGCATGAATGTCGCACAGACAATTTGAAAGAATAATATAAAGATGAATGCATTCTGATGTATGTTTTGTGAACTTTGGCTTCAGAAGACCTTTCCACAGTTTGTTGCTGTTGTATTGTAGCTCAACTTGATGTTATAATTGTGAAATGATCAATAAAAAAGTACAGTAATGTATGAGCTGATGTGTCTAGTATGTTTTGTGTGATGTGTAATGTATTTTGTGGCAGACTACAATAGACTGAGATATTTGATCCATGTCACTGAGTGCAGTGGTGTGCATAGTTATTGGTTGACTTCGTGACAGTGTTTAATGTAACATAGGTAGTGATTTTTTGACTTACATCTCTAAGTACCTGTATATAGATTTTGTCCCGCCAAAAGTCAGCTGGAGCATATCATGCAGAGAAAGAAAAATCAAGAAAGAAAAAATTTCCAAAGTTACATGATTTGCTTGTAAACAGAGATTATCTTGGTGCTATTACCTTGTTGGAGGTAAGTTTGTTGCGGTTGTGATTTTCAATCCATATCCATCATTGGCAGTCATGCCAAGATGCTCGTTCTTATTTGCTGATCTTTAACCTAAATATTTGCTGTTTTGAATCAGCAGCACTGGAATCAGTACTTATACATACATATTGCATAGAGAATATATTCCACTTTCAAAGCCACATGTGGTTTTTATTAATGTTTTTCATGTTTATGTTTTTTCATGTTTCATTTTAAATTTTGTAGCATCCTCATAAATTATATTGAAATCTATTTGTGGTATGCAGTGGCTACCTTTGCAGTGTTTTCAATTTATATTGCCAGGTATCATGTTCATTTTTATATGCTGATTTTTATAAAGTGTCTGCAACCAACAAATGCCTTCAAACCACTGATGTAAACAGGGATGTAGTGCTAACAAAAAAGGTGTGGGAACACTTCCAAAAAACTTCCCAATGCTGTTCCCACACGTTCCTGCCCCACTGCACCCCTGCATATAAATGACTTGCAATAACTGATGTTGGCATATGAAAGCATAAAAAGCATTGTACCATCATTCACACAGTCAGTACTGATCTCAAACCACTAAATTTGTGTTTTGTTAGTATCTATTGCAAACACCTGGATAGTTTAAGCTTGGTAATCCTTGTGCCATGTTGTTTTGTCTTGTGCCATGTATTTTATTGTCTCATAAAAGTTTGTCTTATGAATTTAGTTTAGCAAGCGGACTGAAAAACCAGTGGAAGATGCTGATCTATGGATTGCCTACTGTGCGTTTCACTTGGGAGATTACAAGAAAGCATATGATGTGTGTGAGATATCTTTCATCATTTATGTTCATTCTATGTCTTACTGCTTCTTAAAAGTTGTTGAAGTGGCAGGAGTTAGCTTGCTTGCACCAGCTGGTGAAACTTTGGAAGTGACAAATTCACATACAAACTAAAGATTTTTTTCAAAAGGCATGACATGTAAGATTGCTTTTGTGGTAAATCAAGCTCACTGAGTATGAAAATACTATTAGTTTTGATGAATTAGCTCTGGTTTTTGAGATATTACTCTTTTCTATATATTCACAAGTGAGAGTTACGGGTTAAGCTGCTATTGAGTTGAATTGTTTTTATTTGGCGATAGTTAATATTCAGCTGGAAAAAACACAAATCAGTGCAAGGATGCCAGGGCATTGAAGGAACCGGAAGGTTGTCGAGTCGATGCCCCTCAGCAGTTAAATTAGCTTTGTTACTGTCCAGTTTCAACTCGTGGTGGTGCATATATG
>Ga0210059_1000688_pt1 | contig 45624 bp, 32 predicted proteins | sample Ectturendosymbi2_FD_188042 | JGI IMG/M metagenome (GOLD analysis project Ga0210059, IMG submission 188042) | Ecteinascidia turbinata endosymbiont from Florida, USA - Sample 2 (SPAdes) (version 2) | ecosystem: Host-associated > Tunicates > Ascidians > Unclassified | place: Key West, Florida... | reverse complement strand
CAACCTACACTTTGTGAATGCAACCGTTCGGGGCTTGTATCACTGAAATTTCCATTTGCTCATTCTGGTTGGCACTATCGTTGCTCCGTGACGTTGGCTACGCAACAATGAATGAGAGTTCTCATGGGAGCTCGTCTATTGTTACGTAACCCACGTCACAGAACAATGATAACGCCAGTTAATCCTCCACGTCTTAAGCTCATTCATATTAGACCGAGTTACCAGACCGTTTATCGTTCGTTTGAAATTATTCTCGAATGGGTACTGTCCATTGGGTTGGAATTCAAATCCAATGTTCTATGCAAACCCATTGCTTCAAAAATACATTCAATCTGATATGAATTAAATTGAAAAAATACTTAATTGCAGAGGGCAGCTCGGGCTCCAATGGATTAGCCCAAATAAAGAGCGAGTGAACGTATTCGAGAGAGCCGTTGTTGCGAACAATATTTTTTGATTCACGTCACCTGCAAATTGAACGCGGAAGGCCAACATGAAACAGAAATATATGAACACTGTCAAGGCCCAATGGAAAGAGCCAGAGTTAACAACCTTAAGAAGTGAAATGGGCGGTAGCACAAACATGCAAAGCATGCAAGCTCGCGTTCTACAATATAAAGTGTAGACGAAGGCTCCAGTTGATCCCGAATGCTGGAATCGCCACTGCCGACACATGATTTAAATGTTTTTGCACAAAGACTTTTCCCTGCAAACACGTGTTGGTTGACTTGTCACCACTCAGCATTCCACAGACCGACTCGATTTGAATGAGTAAGCGGCAACTAAAAAAAAATGCACTGTGACCTTAATCCCCAGTAAAATAGACACTCGGATTTCGTTGCGTTGTCAGGTAGCCTTGCACTGTATTGCACGGCATCGGCGAAGCACGATGACTGTCTGATCGTGAACGATAATCCCGACCTATGGTTTCTGTTCATACTTCTACTGGTTTGCAACGATGTGATCCAATTAGTTGAAGACAACACCGCAGATTCGCTTGGTCTTCTACGTACAGTAGTAAACTTCTTTAAAACGTTAAACAGACAAATAAGTTTCTTAAAACAAACAAATATTCCTTAAAACCCGCAAAGAATTTCGGTTCTTCTGTCGTACAATTCCAATTGTATTCGCTTGGAAGTTCTATCGCAACATTTTTGTGTTAAAAAATCCATGTTGACTAATTCTCAGACCTTGCAAGTTTGTTATACCTAAGTGAAAGCAGGGTAGTATGAAAAGTTTAGATAACGAAGAGAAAAGTGAATGCTCCCAAGTGGTTAAGCTAAAACTTAACTATTGTGTTTTACTTTCTTGGTTAGTAGTTCGTGGATTTTGACCTGTATAGGAGCTTACTTGTAACATGTTCATTTGGCCATCTAAGGAAAAATATAGCGACACATGTATGTTCAACAGAGCTGAAGCTTGACAGCGTTCGACCGTAAAAAGTTGTTTCAATGAAGTCATTTGAGAGAGTATGTCCGAGCGAGTTTATCAACCGCGTTGTGCAATATGTGCACATGCTCACCAGTAGAATGCATACATTTTTCAATTTTACTTGTTTACTTATATCGTTTGTAAGGTATCTTCTTTAAAATCAATTATTTATCAGCCTTCTCTAATAATTTTAATTGTGTTTTTTTGTAGATGAGTACTTTTTTCTAACTTCGGCTTGATCGTATTTTGCAAAAGTGAGAGATGAACGTGCATTTACATCGCTTTAAAACAAGTTTCCTTATTCTTGGAAAGTGCAAGTAGAGTTTATGAATTCATCTGAAAAGAATTATCACTTTAAGTAACTAATACAGGTGAAGGTCGGAGTCGGTCTGGAGTAGTAGTCGAATAATCGAAATTGCCAGGAGTCGGAGTCGGATGATGGGACTTCTGACTCCACAGCCCTGGTTGTAGTACAATTGCTTGGTTCAGTTATTTAATACTTTCTCTTTAAATTTACTACCTTGTGTTTGCTTTATCAGGCTTGGGGGGCGAAAACGACGTGTTGAGAGTGAAAAGGGGCGATGGAAGAAAAACGTTTGAGAAACACTGTGCTGGAGAGCTGTTCAAACCATCAAAAGACTGGGCAAGTCTTTTGGTTTGGGTTTTTGGATGTTTTGTGAGTGACGTCATAGGTGGAGTAGTTTTAGGCCTTTTTGGCCCACTGCATCTGGCCCTGGGCCCAAACCGCTATATGGTAGTATTTCACTCACATTTTAATTGGAAACTAGGCTAAAATCTGAGTCTTTTGATACTTTGGATGACTTGCTAGGGTTTCGGGCTCAAAAGTTATGACCTGAAAACCACAAAATCCACTAATTAGATATTCTATTAATTTGTTGCTTTTAGATCATAACTTTTGTACCAAGTCAATCAATGGCTCAAAAGACTCGGATTCTAGCCTAATTTCCAATGAAAACTTTATCAAAACACTTCCATCTAGCAGCTGGGCCCTAGGCCAGGTATCATGAGACAAAATGGCCAAAAATCTACCTCACATATGATGTCACTCACAAAAAAAACAAAAACAAAAAATATTTTTTCATTGCCGACTCAGACTTGCTGAGTCTTTTGAGGATTTGAATAGCTCTCTAGTGCAATTGGCTGAGGAGATACGCTGTTGCTAAGACACCTGAAAACTGATTGATTTTAGGCCGATTTCCAAGTAACGATATATTCGTACCCTAGCAGCAAACGTGTTAATGCAGGCTTTAGATCAGCTATATCCAACCTGAATGGCTTACTAGCCAAAAATTATGTCACTATCCTAACCAAGGTTGCACATTAAATGATGTATTAATGAGGGCCGCACATTGAATGGCCTACTTCAGTCATAGCAAACAAAATATAGCTTAACTTAACACTTTCAGAGCTGGGGCAGGATATATTCGTACTCGGAAATTGGCCGAAAACCAGCAGTTGTCGGTTGCCTTACCAACGCCATAGCTCCTCCGCTGATTACGTTAGAGAGCTGTTCAAACCATCAAAAGATTCAGCAAGTCTTCTAGTTTGCATTTGAAAAAACTTTTGGTTGGGTTTTGTGGATTTTTTGTGAGTGATGTCATTAGTAGGGTGGAGTGAATTTTCAAAATTGTGCAATACAAACTTTGGGGTGGTCTAAAAAGTTGGAAACATGGCCTAAACTAACTTTAAAATTGATATTAGGTGGTTGACGCCAAAAACCTGCTTGCTACCTCACGGAGTCATGTGGGGGTCAAATTTCGTGAATTCATCATAACTCGACTTCTAGGTGAGATAGAAAACTGATTTTGGGCTCAAAAGATGTGCAAGACACAAGTTTCTCTTAGTGATGAGAGAAAAATTTTGCCTTACTTCATTCTAAAAAATGTTATTGACACCATTTTCCCATAAATCGCAAAGATAGTGAATAAACTAGTTCATTTTGAAGTTACATTCAAATTGCAATTTTCCAAGGAACATTCTTCTAATCAATAAAGTTTCACCACTAGATATTTTATTGTATGCATCTGTGCTCTGTCAGATTGAGAATAGTAGAGCGGTCATGCTGTCGTAAAAGGCAACTAATGGGCCACTTTCCTGATTGGTGATACAGGTTGGTGATAAGAAGGGCAATTGGCTGTAAAAATGTCTGCCTCAAAAAATCCTCACAAAAGTGGGTACATCCTGCCACCCTCATTGACGGGGACAAAATCGGATTATTACTACTATATCGTAGAAACAAATATTTGAAAAAACTTTTGACAGTTTGTTAGTAAATATCAAGCATGTTATTGTTAGAGTTACCATGCATTTTAATATTGTTTTTTGTCTGTTTTTAAATTTTATGTGATGTATACTTGTAGACACAGCTTGCTTTATCAACATGTTGACCAGAGAAAAAGCACTAATACTATCGTATTGCATGTTATCCATGCGTTTGCCTATGCAAAAATATTTCCACCCAAGGAATTACCAACTGCTGAGGATGTGATTTGTTGTGTTCTATCTGAACCAAATTGGTGTACACGACAATCAACTGATGCTGTTGCCACAGAACTGCACATGGTCCGCTTGATCATGGAGCCAGTTGTACTGTAATTGGAGCTTCACCCTTACCACCAGTAACAACAAATGGAACAGGTTATGACGCCTCAAGAATGGTATCCCACAAGAATCTGTCTTGACACCCCTACTCTTTAACATCTACACCTTTGACTTGCCAATCACTATCTCTAAAAAGTATACATACACTGGCGATCCAGCAATCATGCTTGCTGATGGAGACTGGCAAGCACTGGAAGAAGTGCTCAGCATGACATGGTGACTATAGGTAAATACCTCCCAACCTGGAAGTTAAGCTCAACACTACAAAAACGGTGTCAGCAATCTTCCATCTCAACAACAACAATGAAGCTATACATGAACTAAAAGTCAATCACAGCAACAAAACCCTGCCCTTTTGCTCTGAACTCCACTAGCGTTCACCTGTCCATCGACTGGGAATGCACGACATCTCAAATAGAGACCCCATTTTTTGTACTTGCCGCACAACTCATCAGTTCATCTAATGACAACAGAAGTGCAGCGCTCTGGGTTGATCACCAGTGGAATGCAGAGTGGTTTGAGAACACTACTAGATTCTGTGCTTTCATCCCCAACATTGGCACCCGCCCTCCTGGAATGGCCCTGCCGAGAACAGCATGGGTCTGGCTTGACACCTCCGCACTAGTGTCAGACATTTCCAGTCCTGCTTACACAAATGGAGTACGGTCTTTTCTGTGACTTGTGAGTGTGGCGCAGAAGAACCGACCATTAACCATGTTGTCCTTCATTGTCCAATCAATCAACCTCCCCATGGAGCACATGACCTGACAGTTCTGGAAGGCAAAACAACTGAATGGCTGCTCAACACTTGCCTCAAGATATAGTGCGGCCTAGCAGTGGATTGGAAGAACTTGCTCAAACAATGAAGAATGTGCATACTAAATGTTGTATTTCTGATTCTGCATTGGCTTCATTGCTCATTACATCAACTCCATGCTTAAATTTATTAGCTGGCAATTCAACACCACCCATTTTTTCAGCTCTCTTCAGTGGAGCTTTTAAGTGAGGCATGGTGCAAAGGTTTCTGAGCAATGCCTTTGCATACACTTAAAGAGAATTGAGATTTTGAAAGAGATACACTTGTTGTCCTTCTCTTTGTACCTTTTTTGTTAATCAGGTCTGTTTGCAATTTTTGAGCTAATTGCATACAGCCAATTTTGCTTGTACTCTACCTACTGTTGCTTAAACTTTTGTGCAAGATATCAGCTGCTTTCCAACGTTGCAGTCATTGTTTTCGTGGCTTGCCAGATTTGAGCAATGATCTTTTCTGCAGATTTCCCCATTTTATCCAACACCCAATGGCTGCAGACCAGCTCATACAGTATTACATGCATTTATTGAACTCACCATCCCTTGTCCATATTGAAATAACTTACAATTGATACTGCTAGAGTGCTCATTCCATTCCTATAGTTCATGGTAAAAAGTAAGGATAGTATGAACCTCTGCAGTGAACAGTCTGAAGTTTTCAGAGATTCAATTTTCTCTGCAGATATTCAGTATTTGTTACATGGATTGTGGTAGTCAATAGCCTCAGCTGAAGTTTTTTGTCCATGCACACTGCTAATCAGTGACTTCTGTTGTTTTTAAATTGTGTATAATATTACCTAGAAATTGTTTTTTAAAGAATCAATTTTCTTTCACAGCTTGCAGAAGCATTGGACATTTTATACAGAAAAGATTCCATCCTAAAATCTATAACAGTGGAAAATGGCAGTGTTGCTTGAAAACTGAGAAGAATGCCCCAGGTTGTAAAATACATGAAGAAGAGTCAAGAATGAATAAGCCTGGACCTTCTGGTAGTTACATTGTGGTATTTGTTATACATACATGAAATACATTTTGTAATTGTAATGTTATAATGTCACTGATACGTTTTGCATGAAGTTCAGTGCAAGTACGTTGATTAACATACAGTGTGCTAGTGTATGCTATAGTATGTCTAGAGTACCAAGCTATGTTGAACAACATATTTTTAAACATTAGCCGTATAATGCTTGGTGTGGGCATTCACTTGGTAAGTACACATTGAGTCTCTTCTCGAGACTTCTTCAACATAATTTTCAGTGGTTGCAGATGGTTTCTGGTGCAAGAATCTTTTTAAAACTTGGCAGGAAAGGGTAAGCAGAGCTATGTGCACCAGGGGTGGGTAATTTTGCTCAGGACCACTTTGAGAAGACTGCATTTAGTGGAGGGCCATACCTTCTAAGTTGATTGTAAAATAAATAAAACAAAAACAATAATGGTACACAGAAAAGGTTTCATTGTGACTGTTCTTGTACAAAATACGCTTAATCCAGCGCAAGCAGTTCAATGAGACAAATGTAACCTTGATTGGCTTTCTAGCATTTTTGGTTCAAAAATTATGGCCAAAAAACTCAAATTTTGTTTTTTTGGCCATAACCTTTGAACCAGAAACGTTAGATGGCCCATCAAAGGCTTTAAAGACTCATATTATAGCCTAGTTTCCACTAAAAACTAGAATCATAAAATTGGCTCTTGAGGTTAGGTCCCAGGGCCTGATGACCTCGGCCAAAAATGCCTAAACCTACCCATCCACAAAAAATCCAAAACTTCCCAAATTGTTTAAAATCCAAACTAGAAGACTCGCAGCATCTTTTGCGGGCTTGAACAGCTCTCTAGCTTATTTAGCTGGCGAGTTATGGAATTGCAAAGTGATGAAGAAACGTGGCTCACGCAGGATTTAAAGGGAAATCAACTGGCACCGAAGGTGTTAAAAAGAAAGTTAAATTGCTTCTTCGATTTTAATATAGGTGGGCAAATCTGGCTTCAAATTGGATGTACCAACTAGAATATTAACAAAGACCTCAGATTGCAACAACATATCAGCTAAGGCTAGGCCAGCCTGCAGTGCAGTAATACTTAGCCAATTGACATGCACAGGGCATCCTTATACATAATGTCATTGTTTTGGGATATGTTATATTAAATCAAAAATTTTCATTAACACGTTATTTCGTCATTATTGATAAAGTGGCTTCGTGGGCCAGATTTGTTCCATGGGCCATAGTTTGGAGACCCCTGGTTGAGAAAGCAGAACTACCAGAGGTTGCTGAAAACTGTGGTGTTTCAAGACCCCTTGGGCTTGCTGCCCCATGACCTCCTGAGAAGAAATGCATACATTTCAAAATATATGACATGGCATTTTTTTATTAATGTATATTACGAGTAGTTAACATGAGTAATATAATTAAGTTTGATTTTGCGTATCATGGTTTGACTGCAAAACAAACTCATCAATAACCAACAATTGCAACATATGCATCAATGAATAAAACTGATTGAACAGAGCCAAAACTGAATAATATTTTGTTGAAAACTGTCTATTGTCATCATGCAACAACAGCTGAAACTTAGCATGAAACATCAAGTAGTATACATATGCAACATGTGGGAACATGACAAATAGCACCAGATAATATCATAGGAAGGGATAATATTTTGAAATATTCTTTTAATGAACTGCATAACTATTAATAGTGTGTAGCAAATACTAGTTAATTTCCATATTTTTTTATATGTTATTAAGTTCCTGTGAAAAATCGCAAAGCATGTTTGCAACATAGATTTGTCAGATTAACATTAGGTCACTGTTTTAGGGCATGTATTTTACCTTCAGGTCCTTTTCCACATTTGGGCAATTACGGATCCAATCGTTTATCTCCTATGCTCCCTTCTACTTACCCCATCTCTTCAAGTGGTTCGTTTACAAACAATGGATTTGATTCGCATGATGAAGTTGGACCCCCTGTTGCACCAAGGCCATTTCAATCAAATCAACAAAACCAACTTGGATGTTCAACAACTATTCCTAATACAGCTACCTGGACTGTAACTCCACCACAATACAATAGCTCCCATGGTGGAAACGAATCTTTTTCTTCCGCTTCCCCAGGAAGATTTAGTGCTGATCAGACGGATACTGATTCTCTTGTACCATCATATGATGGTGGAACAATGTATCCTAGAACGTCTGAAAGAGCCCTGTTGAAAAGCTATGAACAAACTGAACTATTACGTTCTCAAAGGGGTATGCAGTTGGTAAAGTTTGTTAATAGCTTATGTATTGTAACCTTTGAATGGCAAGCAGTACATTTTAGTTGGTATGTATAAAAAATGCCACGTTTATGGTGTGCTCATTATGTTGTTGTGCTGATACTCTGTTTATGTGATGTGCAGGGGTGTAGTGCTAAAAAAAGAGGTGTGGGAACATTGATTCCCACGCGCTCCCACCCCACTGCACCATTGATTTAGGTTAAAGCCGAACTCTAACACAAAATATCGCTCAGATGCCCTCACATGCAAAAAGCTCCTTTGGTTCTCGCAGTCCACTCAGGCAAACTAGTTTGCCTGTAACCTACTCCGCAACATCCTGAAAACTTCAAGACTAATTACTCCGCTGAAACCAATAGAGCAGAGCAGGGCCGGATTTACCAATAGGCTAGGTAGGCTTAAGCCTAGGACCTCAAGATCCAAGGGGGCCGCCAGCAACCTGTGGTCCCTGTAGAGTCAGTTGCTGGTATATGTTCAGTTCGATAAATATTTGTCAGAATTTTGTATTAATTTTTTTATTCATGAAATTTAGTTTTATTCACCTAATCCAGCTAAGTCCAACCTGCAGCCAGCATGTAGCCCAGTCAAAGTTTTTTTATGGCCCAGATTAGGTTTTTACTGTGGTAAAAGTATCTTACATACTCACAACCTGCCCTTATTTTGATAATCTTGAATTTGACATTTTTGATGCAGGTGGTCCTCAGTGCCACTTTATTACGTCTTTTATCGTGCCAGTTAGGATTCTGACGCTTTCAGTACATTAGCTTATGCTAAATTCAGTTTGCTAAGATCAAAGTAAGCCATTCAATGTGCGGCTCTCATAAATATGTCATTCAATATGTGGCACTGGTTAAATAGTGAATAAATTTTTGCCTACAGTAGGCCACTTGGGTTGAACAGTGTTGACCTAATCAGATTCCGTGTTGATAACGCCGGGGTCTTCCAACGAGTTGCGATGAATCTCAATATGACCGTTGGGCAAGCAGCATGTCGACTATTATGTCGAAATACTCAAAGCACGTTGGTTGTGTCCTGTGTTTGCTGAATCACACCGACTGTATGTGCGAATTAGGCGAAAGAACTAGTGGCTGTTCGTGTTTGAAATGCATCTGCTCAAAGCTTGATGTACTATTACAGATAAGGGCCGTATGTAGGGCTGGCAGCACTATCCTACAATAAAAACACAGTTGCAATAATGTAATTTTGTTAGCATTTCTATTACGTAAAGCTCCTTTGGTGTTTTTAGCTATGATTTTTTTCCATTTTAATTTTCTTTAAAAAAGTCATTCAGAAATCAGATTGCTGTTGAGTACTTGAGCAAGTTTGTACTGCTCCCATACTAAGCCAATCTGTGAAGATTTTAAGGAGCTTCAAAAGCAAGCAAAAGTCACTTTGCCAACTGGCAACCACAGAACTCTACCCCAAAGAGACAAAGAAAAGGGTAACAGCAAGAAAATGACAAAAGCGTGTTTGGGTCTGATGCCTTACATTAGTGGTTTTCAGTTTATCCAACCACGTGGACACTTTTTTCTTGGCGTGATGTTCACTAACTGCTCAGGAAAAACGTGTATTCAAAAGAATTAAAAATGAAATGAAGGTTGCAATGTCCAGCAAAGGTTGCCCGCACTAAGCATTCAGTGCATTAAAAGTGACAAACTTGATTTTAATAAATTCCTGGATGATCTTGTCATGAAGAAGGCCAGGACAAAACATTTTTAAATCCTTTGCTGTGCTCTGTTCAGCCTTAATAGATTTGATTATTGTAGCTTTTTGTACGTATTTTAATAATCACAGCATAAGGGAGGTTTAAACCATGTCCCGTAGCCACGAGGGAGCATTGGTGGGCTCAGCCCCTCCAAATTTAAATATGAAGCACTATAAATCAGTGGAGATTTTAACAAATTTTCAGAATGTCAAGACCCTGCGCAAATGTAAAGCCCCCTGTTGAAAACAATCTGGTTTAAATCTCACATCCTTTCGCGCGGCGGTTTCATTGCGTTCAATTGTATTAGCAGTCTGAAAAAGTAACTAACACGCGAAGCGTGAACCTAGCAGTTGCAACCATTTGGGTGCGTTGTACTTGACATGTTTTGCTTGTGTATGTGAGATTTTTACAGCCGCGGTAAGCGAGTCACAACAGTGGCGATTCTAAGGGAGGTCTGGGTGGACCATTGGCTGGCCTCCCAGTTGTGTCTCGAATTCACGTTCAAGTTCTTTCGGTTAACATAAAAAATGCCCATGCAAGATGGACATTTACTTTGGCCCCAAAGTAGCCCCCACTTTTGAAATTCTAGAATCGCAACATGGTCCTCTCATTGCACAGATAAGACAAAACAGATGTGAAACTTATTAAAAACGTAGGCCATATGTTTTGTCAAATATTTAGGCAAGACGTTTTCGGTTGATTTGCCTGCAAAAATTAACAATCCTATTCCCGCCATCCAAGTACGATTTCAACAATTCCGTGTCACTAAACAGTTTTGCGTCGAAGGCAGCAACAAGCGCAGTGATCGTGAGGCACTCTGGTGATGATTTATAATTTTTTGTTGACCGTACTTTTAGAGCGTCAGTATCGTTATCTTCGCCTTTGCGCAAACTGATTAACACTTTTAGAGCCGCCTGGTTTCGGCGATTTTCGCAAAAAAACAGCAGTTTTCGGTTGCCTTACCAACGCCCTAGCTCCTCCAACCATTGCGCTAGAGAGCTGTTCAGCATTTCAAACGGATCGGCCAGTCTAGTAGATTGCACTCGAAAAAAAATTTTTTGCTTGGGGGGTGCGGTATTTTTGTGAGTGACGTCATAAGTGGAGGACTTTTTGGCCACCTTGGCCCACTTTGCCTGGCCCTGGGCGCCAACTGTTAGGTATTTCGCTGAAGTTTTTACTGGAAACTAGGCTACAATCCAAGTCTTTTGATACTTCGGATAACCTGCTGGGGTTTCGGGTTCAAAAGTTGTGGTATAAGTTAGTAAAGATATTTGACTAATTGGCTAATTAGATAATCAATTAATTTGTTTATTTTAAATCATAAGTTTTGAACCAGAAACGCTAGAAAGTCGATCAAAGGCTTAAAAGACTCGGACTCGAGCCTAGTTTCCAATGAAAACTTCAGCGAAACACTTTGGCCTAGCGGTTGGGCCCTAGGCCAGGTAACATGAGCCAAAATGACCCTAAAACTACTTCACTTACGACGTCAGTCATAAAAAATCCGCACTCCCCAACCAAAAAATTTTTTTTCGAGTGCAATCTACTAGACTGGCCGATCCGTTTGAGCTCTTGAACAGCTCTCTAGCGCAAATCGGTGGAGGAGCTAGGGCGTTGGTAAGGCAACCGAAAACTGCTGTTTTTTCGGCCGAAATCCGAGTACGAATATACCGTAGACCGGCTCTCAAGGAGTTAACGCTGTTCCATTATTTCCTTGTAACAGTGGGAAAGGAGCCTCACAAAGGGATTAGCCTAGGGCCTCGCATCAGCTAAATCCCGGCCCTGCACCAGAGTAACGATAAATGCAAACAATCAGACAAATCATCAAGGACCCAAATACCATTGTTAATGTCACAAACAGTAATTGCATAATCATGCTACTGCTATGGTGCTGTACACGAGATAACTTCTCACTTATTCATTTATGCTGCTCCAGGTTCTACTTGTAGAAATTGATATGAAAAATCTAAATCTTCAAGTAACGTTTCTAGTGCAAAAAGGTGTGGGAACGCCGTTCCCACCCCACTACACCCCTGGTGATGTGTATTGTGTAATGCGGTACTTATAACATTGAAACAACAAATAATATTTTTTCATTTAAATTTTCTTGATCATTTAGTTATGCTTGGTGAAGTGTATATGGCTGGAAAATTGTGTAGGTAGTGTTTCTTACTGCTTTGAGTGAGTCATGAGATGTACCTGCTGAAGCTAGACAAGAGTAGGATAATACCATCTTTACAGGCCAAGGCACACTTTCGGTTTTTTAATGCTAGCTGTTCTTTTTTTCATACATAGGACGCAAAATGGCGGCTTACATAGAAGGGAGTTCAGTATGTCCCACATGCGTAATCCGCTAGAAACAAATAGAATAAACTAAAAGCTGTGCACATGTTTGATTCAGTGTGTGCCAATGTAGTCTGGAGCCTCACAAAGTAATGCATATAGCTCTGTGCGCAGTAGCCTCATACGATCTGTGCTCCAACATTATGTGCCAGGTACTCATGAAACCACATGTGCTGCTCATTGCAATTGTTGCTGAGATTACGGAACACAATCGTGTGTTTACAAAAAAATTGTAACCGGCAGTTGAATAGATAGCACCATTTACCACATAAAATTGGTTGTAGGTGAGAAAGCACAACCAGATTCATACATTAGGCACACTGCATTATAAGGTGCACTTGTGATTTTTTAGAAAATTAAAAGGAATTTAAGTGCACCTTATGGTCTGAAAAATGCAGTAATAAAGAATGGGTCATAGAAGTGCCATTTTATTGTGAATCACTACTGATTCTAGGGTTGGTATTGGAAATATTTCACCTGGTAAAAGAACTTTGTAGACGTTAACAATTCAAATAATCAAAATGATGGTAAAATGCAAAAAAGTAAATGCAGACTTCTTGATAATCACTGTCACCAGTATGATAAAGCAATATTAGAAACTTAATATCATGTGATCTTGTTCTTGCAGGTAATGTGAACCACCAAGGGCATGATCAGAATAGGACTGTGACTGCTATTTATGATTTTCAGGTATGTGGTTGAACTACTGCTTAATTTTGTGTTAAATGACAGAGTTGTCAACATGTTCACCAGTTTGAGAACCATATGCAGGACAACCCTTCTTAAAGTCTGAACAAATACTGACTTCAATTAGTGTGTCACTTACACTGCACACAATTTTGTCATTACCTCTTACAATCCAAAACTTTCCAAAAAAGAGCTTGTTTGAGAGCACTTCCCAATGGAAGCACATCAAATCGTATTTTGTTAATCTAATTCAAAAAGTCTGCTGCTGTTGACTGATCACAGGGTTCCAGCTGCTGAAATACTGCACTTTCCAAATTTAACTCAAAATGTTACGGTCCCCATAACCTTGGACCGTTCTCAAAATAGTGCTAACTGCAAGTCCTTTTCTAGTGATTTATGGCAGGGAATCCTATCATGTTTTTGCTTTTGGTGATCAGGGTTGATTGATTTAAATCAAGCAATAAAAACAATGATTTCAATCAAGCAATAAAAATTTAAAAAATCATGTCATTTTAAAGGTTTGTGTGATGTCTATTACACATTTAATTAGCATTGTAATAAGTTTTCATATAGCCTATACAGTATTAGTGTAGAAGGCAAAGAGTTCTTATGATGACACAAGTTAAAAGCACTTGAAGTTTTATCAATCATACCAACTGTGAGGCCACAGATTCTATGTCATTCAACTGCAAAAATGACATGTGGACTGAAATTACTAACTCTTGCAGATTCAGAAGTCATAACTGTTAGAATACCATAAGTTTGAAAGTGTAGACTGGTATAAAGGGAAAGTTGCATTTAAATTCCATCAAATATGAGGGCCGTTGACTATAAACATACTTATAGAAATATTTTTGATTCATGAAACAGATATTTATTATTATTATTATTATTATAGGTTTTCAACATTTTATGCATGTATGCCATGAGTGTCAATGAAATTATAAAACTGGCAGTTTTAGTATTGGCATTTCAGTAAATATTTCATTTCGTACACCAGTACTGGTGTTATGAACTTGTTTGCATTGAGGAATATTACATAAGTGCAAAAAAGTGTGAATGAAAGTTCAGCTATTTCTAGTCAGGGTTGATTGATTTAAATCATTTTATTTAAATCTGTGATAAAATCAAAAAAAGGTGTTTTGAACCTTTGTGTGGTTTGTACGACACATCTAATTGGTATTCTAACCGGTTTCACTTATCATTATGACAACACAAGTTATAAAAGCAATTAAAGTTGTACGAATCATAGCAACTGTGAGGTCAAAGATTCTATGTCAACTAACTGCAAAAATGATATGTGGACTGAAATCACTAACATTTGCAGACTCCGGACTGTCAGAATGCCACATGTTTAAAAGTGTAGGCTGGCACAAAGCAAGCCCTGTAGCCAGGTTTTGAGGTATGGAGGACAAAATAAACTGTTAGGTGGCAAGATTTTTGCTTTTATTACAGTATATGTTAAAAGCAAACTTTTCTGGACATAACAAAATTTGGGGGACACAAAATATTTAGGGACACTGCCCCTGAATGCCCTCATGGCTATGGGCCTGGCATGAAGTATAAGTTTTTAAATTCCAGCAAATATGTAGGCTGTTGACTGTAGAAATATTAGTTTTAGAACATATTTCGATTCAGATTCATAATAACACATATAGGTTTTCACCATTATATACATGTAAGTTTGCAGAAGCTGAACTAGTGAAAGCAGCATTACAATAATCAACTTTAACAATAAACTTTGCACCAAAAAGGCTGGCAAGCTTGTATTTTTGTACAAGCTTCTTAACATGCCACAAGTGTTGATGAACTGATAGTTTGAGTCATCTCTATAAATATTTCGTTTTGTACACCGGTACTGGTCGTGTACCGGTCGTGTAGGAGTGCTGGTTAGTAACCAGTATCTATCATTTTGCCCAGTTCCACAAGGAGCTGAGCATGACAGAAAGTGAAAAACTCAGCTAATATCAAACTTCACCCATGTGTCCATAACCCTTTTGCATCCAAACAGAAAAGATTTTGCTCTGCAGCGGTTCGTATTGTAGAGCAGTTCATACCCAATTCTGCAGTTGTACTTTATTTTGCCTGTTGATGATCGTAACCCACCACCCAATGAATTTTTTAATTTTTAATGTAAGGTAAAAATTTCGAATGCATGAACTGCCATCAACCTGGCAAAGATATAGTTTGTTATTGGTGAAGGTTAAGGTACCTGTGGGTATACTCATTAGGTGCCAATTTCATGGATTAGACGCTCATCACTCCAGTCTCAAGTCAATTCCATTTAACGTGATACTATTTACAGTTCAGAAGCAATTCCTATTTCTGTACATCTTGCTATCAGGTATGACTTCAAAATCTAATCCTCTTTGACATTTGAACTCGCCAAGTGTGCAGTTTGCAATAGAGCAGTTCCCTCCAGCTGGAATTCTGCAGTAAAATTTGAACAGCTTGGCTTCAGCGATTTTTGCTATAGTCATTTGGGTTTTCATAGTTGGTACCCCCAAAATTTGTTACGCATGCTAGGAACAACGCCGACAGATTACAACCAGAGTAAAAGTTAGTCTTGCCAACTTATGTTAGAAAGAACAGCACAATAGCCACAGATATATACGTACCCATGGTTGAGGGAAATATAGCCTTAAATGGTTCATATAAGACTTTGTCATATTGTGTAGAACATAGCCTTTAAACACAACAACAAACTTAATTTAAATGTGTGGTTCTCGTGCCTTTTGACCTTCATTCATGTTCCGAAAAATTGCAATAGCTGCCATAGACCCATACTCAGGTCCCTGCAAATTGAACTAGAGTAGACCTGCACAACATGCAGGTGGGGCGCAAGAGCTTTTCTCAAATACAGAAAATTTGTGCAAAAGCCTGACTTCGTATAATTGTCGTTCCAGAATTTCTTCCTAACTACAACGAATTCTCCACAATGAAATCAAATAGACTTTTGCAGCCTGCAGCCAATTTATGTTGATCAGTTTGGCCCATTGAGGTTTTTGAGTTTGCAGGCCTGAACTAGAGTGACCTGAGGGTTTTGAAACCCTTGACTGCAATAGTGATTGAGTAGAGTAGATCTGCATGTGCTGCTTGCAATGAGGCTTAAGGTAAACAGTCGTTTTTAAGTTGGTGTTGACATCAATGACACAGTCCTTTTTTTTGAAAAATCTTGAGCAGATATTTAATCGCTTCAGTGTATTTGTACGCTTGAAACTACTGACTGAACTACTCTGAAGCAGTCGTTGGGCTGGGTTTCCCACCACCAGCAAAGTAAAAACATTTACAATATATTGCTTCTCACTATTCAGGTGTCCTAAACTATATATGCGCGGCCATGTTTCATAGTTGTAAATGTTTCTTAATTGCTTTATTGTTTATCTGGTAAATATAATTTCTGCTTACATTACGTTCTCCATCTCCAAAAATTCCAAGCGCTGAAAGTATGATAAACTTCTGTATATTTTCAATTACTGGCTGAAAAAGATGAATGAAATTCCACATTTGCACACTTATAGTATTTGGGTCTAAATTAAACGTTTTATGTACAAATATTTTAAATTGTAAACATTTCTTCACAGCCTCAAGAACCTGGAGACATACCACTTGTTACTGGTGAGTTTTACACGTTAATGGAAACAAGTCGTCCCCATTGGTGGAAAGTGCGCGATAAAAATGGCCAAGAGGGCTATATTCCTGCTAACTATGTTAAAGAAACTACTGGAGATGGATTAGAAATGCAAAAGTATGTATTGACTCATTGAAGTTCACGCAGTATGTCAGTATATATATGGTCTTAGCTTCGGAATGGAATCAAATTTCATTTTTTTGATCTGAGAGAGAAGCTAGCTCTTCCTTGTTTCTCAAACTGTTTCTCAAACACTCTTCCTTGTTTCTCAAACAGTGTTTCTCAAACTGAATGTAACGGAGGGTGACTTATGCGTTGGTCTTACATGTGTCAGAACCGTTTTCATTCATGTCAAGCCCATCGAGGTGCTATGATCGAGGTTCATTTGCACCCTGTCATCAACAGACAGACAGTTAACACTATGGTACCCGGCAGTGTCTGACCACGCGCAACCACGCTCAAATGTAAGGTCAACGAACCGGGATAGACCAACAACTATGTGTTGAAATAGAAGTGTCGACGTTGTGGCGTGACTCTTGACCTCTTCTGTTACGCTCTGCCTGACCCATTCGGCAATGTGCAGTGCCATCTATTTGTGTGCTTCTTTTGTGCTGGCTTAGGCTGCAAGCGTAATACTTCCATAAATCATGTTGAACATATCTTAAACAAAACCATAGATAGGAGGTTTTGTGGATCGCCCCACATGGCAACAACCTTAATTGCTACATCCCAACAGACTATTTCCAGAAAATTTGAGCTAAGGACCCTTTGTGCATTTTATTTTTATAATTCGAAGAATATCTGTAGATGTTACACAAAAGAAGGTATACTTTATCTACAACTTGGAATAACAATTACCAAAAATTTCGGTTTCTCTTGGGCCATTTTTGCAGTGACAATATTCATGTTTGAATCCGTTCAATTACGGTATTTGACGTACAACCTTGCACTCTACGCAAATCCACGTCAGGTCTGAGTCAAGTTGTTTTGTTTGGTGGAAGCGCCCGCCTCTTTGAGCCCCTCGCAGACCGTTCGTCCTGATTAGCGCATTGCGTCACAATCACCGTAAAACAAGAGAAAATGAAATCGAAATTTTTCTGTTGTGTAATCAACAAACTAAATTTTTAGTTGATACTATGAGAAGCTTCAGAGTTACTAAAAAAATAAGATATGTATGCTTTGGTCAGTGATACTTTTCAACACATTGCTCTTTTTAACATTTTATCAAAGTTACAACAGATTGGTTTGTTTAACGTTTTAATCCGTTGTTTGCAATGTCGGATGTAATAGTTTTGTTTTCCCCACCAATGGTAGATTGAATGCTCGACTTGGCGTGGAAATGTGAGAGCTTGATTCCTTGACCTTGCGGTCCCTCGCCCATAACAATAAATCCACTAATGTTGTGCGTCGAAATGCGGATAGCGTGGTGTGTCTTCTTGGTTAGGTAGATCCTCAAGTCGTTATGCATATTGTAATAAATTTTACTTCCTGACGTTGTCAAATTTGTCTGTAGCTATCATGTCTAAATATAAACAACCAAATTCTACGGAAGTTCGTAGTGCACTGCGTATATATTCTTCTGAGTTTCATCCCAATGCTTGCTGGTGAGTTTTTTCACGATGTCTGTAACTGCATCATAAAAGGTGACAAAGTTTTTGTTATAGAACTATACATCACGGCAATGCGCTTGCGTTGCAGGAACAGCGCAAGATTGAACTTGCGCTGTTCAACCGATTTGCTCAATTTTGAAAAAGTACTGCTTTTCGGAATGAATTTTCGCGAAAATGTTCACAGGCACGCATTTTGGGATAGTATCAACGGATAAAATTTCCATCTACTACTATCCACACCGCTTACACATTTACAAGCCTCATACTACTGTACCTTGTAAAATAGGCACATGCTTGAGAATACTGTTTTGTTCATCGTGCTGAACCGCACATTACCAGCGTAAACTGAGTATGGATCTGTGGTAGATATTCGTAGTATGTAGCAAGCAATGCAGTGAGCATAACGATAAGCTGGTGTTAGCAGCGAATAATGTTTTGGCGTAGATGCGCAAATGCGCAGTACCACCAGACCATTTGCGCAGTGCAATTTCACTCTCGCGCAACATTCCAAATTTAATATTGTGTACATATCGCGTAGCCCTTTTACCGCTTAAAATCTTCGCTACAGTAGTTGTGTGTCCACATGGTTGCCCAATTACATGCTCCCTAAAACAAAATTTGCTCAGTGTAAAATTTTCTTGGAGGGAACACTGGCTGCGAACTCAATTGGTGTGCACAGTTTTTACGCTATACAGCGGTTCATTTCTAGATTAAAAATCTTGATGCTACATTGCGCTCGATTTCTGTGCTGCGGTGTAGCGACCATTATCGTCAAATTTTGAGCAAGTAAATTTCTTGCGTGCGTGTGAGGCGTAATCGCTGGATTGACTGAAATGATGCCACTAAGTTGCAATCCAGTAAATTTTTGTGTCGTTCAAAGGTTGAAAATTGTGCAACATCCTAACAGTCCAGAACCTATTCGCACTTCGTAAAGCTACCGTGTGTTGCGTAACAAGCACAACACAGCATAACAATCAGCCTTGAGTAAAACATGAACTGGAAGTTTTGCCCCTATTCTGATTTATTATTTTGTTTGCGACATGAGCTGCGAAGATAAAACGCACCCTGCAGCGGATCATTTCAAAGTGGTGTTACAATCGTAGTGAAACGTAAATGGAGAACATTTAAACTATGCAACTGGTTTACGATCAAGTTCATGCCATTATATCTCCGTCTTGATTCCCGTAGTATGAGCCTGTAAAGAATCGACCCAACTCCTCAGTGAAAACCCAAGGACAGATGCGAGAAAACTAAGAAGGCGTCTGTTTCAGCAGACTCGGTCTCCAAATTGTTGCAACTTGGAAAATGTTTTGTTAATTCCAATTTGCTTGATTTTTTCATTTTTGTAATGTAGTGGAGGCTTCACCGAAAAATGAATCATATCTGACGCCGTTACTTTTTCAGTTGGTTTCAGAAAGATTTGTCTCGACAAAGAGCAGAGTATTTGTTGAAGCAAGATTCTAAGGAGGGAAGCTTCGTCATACGAAACTCGACTCAGCCAAATGTTGTCTACACACTGTCTGTTGTCTCAAAGGGAGGAATGTGAGTTTTTTTCTTGCATTATGTTTATGCGGTTGGCAGTATTACTTTTTACGTAGTGGACAGTTCGTGGTGTTTCGTACTGATGGTGACAAAACGAAGTAATGAAATATTTTACTATTACTTCTGAAATTTTTTCAGTCAGAATCTTTGCGATGTCGCAAATCCTCGGACAATTGAAATTTCTCTTCAATTCCGACTAGCGACTTCCGCTGGTGACAGTTTTTCGTAAATCTTTCATTAGCTGTCTCCATGCCAAGCGCTGTGTTTTTCAGTTCATGTGCGTTTACTAACGCGTAAAAGCGCTGCAAACCAAGGCAGCGTGCAGAACTAAACGTCCCACAGTCTGACTTATCGGTATCCTACCAGTTGCATGCGTCACAAAATGTATTTACATGAAGAAGTTTCGCTGTAACTTGGCATAGCATGTCTATTCGAAATGAAGTGTAGCGAATGAGAGTTACTTGCATGACTTCGGTCGGTTGTGCTGTGTAGCCTTAGCATAGATGACTATATTTTGCCTAGCTTGTATTTGACTTTGTGATGAAAGTTTTATACTTTGTGTGTCTATGTTTAGTATTGGAGTTGGTAAATCCACAACATGTCTAAGGCCAGATAGTCAGCCGCGGTTAATTCGTGATAGAGATTTATCGCTTCCAATACTTACGAAATTATAATGAACAATCGAATCTCGGCGATGGAATTGTGGTTTCAGTGCGTTCGTACCAGCATTAGAAAAAATCTGTCGATCGGCAATTTCAGGATCAACGGTCCTCCGATTGTAAAGCACTACCATATCCGTCGAAATGAACGCAACGAATGCTATTTGCACGAGCAGCATCCACAAGCGGACATCATGAGCCTCGTCAACTACCACAGGCATAACGCTGGCGGTAAAACCATTGTTCCATCTCCAAGCTACTCGTTGTGTATGAACGACATATTAATTATGGGCAACTGTTTTGGGTATTTTTGTCTTGTAGTACCTTCACGCTAATATTTCCTCATACGCTAAAAAATAACTTGGTTTTAATGCTGTAATCATGCTCTCCACCGTAGTGTTACGTTTGTCACGACTGTAGTTTTGTTAATCGGTACCCCTTGTGAGAACGTCTGTGTGTTAATGTACAAAAGTATTCAATTGCTTTTTACCAAGGCTACTTAGTTTCTATGATACATTGAACTTCAAATTTTCTACTCCTGCACTGTATTGTTTGGGCTTGTTTGTTGTAGAAAAAGCGTTCGTCTACTTAACCATATATGTTTCATTATTTCAACAACAAGTCTCCGCAAAGATCGAGCAGTCGAATCAATCAGCAAATTGTTTTGATATGAAATCGATTCCACGTATTTTACGCATCTTAAGTCCTGAAATTTGCAAGCAACTAGGGAACGACTAGATTCAAGCAACGGGTGATATGTTCACAGCAAATTTAGATCCTTCAATTCTCTCTCCCTGTTACATTGTTTGTTCGTTACGGTCGAAACGTGGCTTCCGATTCAGAAACACGCTTGAAACAATGGCTCTACAACGCAACTTCCAAAAAACTCCCGGAGCCAAACGCAAGTTGACAACGTCTGCTTCCAAATGTTATACCTTGACTCAGCCGTTTCCGCGATTCTTTTCCTCGAAACAAGCCTTGTGGTGAGAGTAAACGCCGCTGTTACGGCATCTAGGACGTCTTTTGCACTTTTCAGGTTTAGTAACCAGACTAAGGCAAGCCCCCGAGGCATTTTCGCAAGATTACGGGTCGTCTCTTCCCGTCTTCAAAAATTCACACTGGGAAATAGACTATAACGAGCTGACAATGGAGCACGAGCTTGGCAGTGGTAAGTTCTCGATTATTTCTCACGTCTCGTGCCAATGGCTGTTACTGCTTAAGAGTTCCTGTTCGTACATGAGATAGCCAAGATGCCTAAAAGGCGTTTTGATTATGTTTGAAAAGTGCCTGTCATTATTTTACCTGGTTTCTATTGCAACGCAGGCCAGTTCGGAAAGGTGATGTTCGGGAAGTATCGCGGCAAGACGAAAGTCGCCGTAAAAGTCATGAAAGAAGGAACAATGGAGGAAGACCAGTTCATTGAGGAAGCGGAAGTGATGACGTAAGTGAAATTATTTTTTTGAATGTTTTTCGTGATCCGCTTCATGCGCGACCCCGAATGTTCTCGTGGCAAGCTGGTGCTCTCGCTGCGAGCGTTCAATGCTGACGCCACGCAGCCGCACACTTCACTGTTGACATTTTATAAACATTTGCTTTCCCGTTGGTTTGATGTAATATTAGTGAGTTTCTTGTGTGTGTGTGTGTGTGTGTGTGTGTGTGTGTGTGTGTGTGTTGAGGAGATAAAATGCCTACTAGGCTGATTTTTTTTCGCTGAGACATTTCGGTCATTTGTCTCGTAACAGTATTAAAACTTGCCGTAACAGTATTCACTAGCCTACCTTTTCGGACATTATGACCGAATTGGCTTAATTTTTTTCGGTCATTAAAAAAAATTCGGTCTGTGACCAAAAAAACGGGTTTTAGGTTCTTGTTTGTAGCGAAAATGTTTTGACCTGGGCCCTTGGTAACGTTGTTGAAATTTTCTGGGTCATATCTGTGGCTCGAAAGTGGCTCAACTTCAGAAGTTAACTTTGGTTTGATCACAGAAAATTCACTCATGCTCAGATTTTAAACTCGGCAGTAACACTGCAGTCTGTCGGTGACAATGCTGCGAAGACTAGATCATAACTTAGTGCATATCAGAACTTGCTTTTTGCCAGCATGTAGTCTCCCAATCAAACCCTTGAGGAAAGGTTTGAATTGGTTTGTGCACCGTCTTGACACTTCGTAAAGATACGCTCTGACTTTAAAACCACCAACGAAATGTTGCATGCGCGATGCCCGTTGGCTTCTTACTCAGTTCTGGCCCACACTGAGAACTTCTGTGGTTGTCAGACGGATGCTCAATCGGCGCATCGCATTGCTGCACGATGATACGTACTGCTTTTCTGTATCGTGTTACGAATACTTCCAGCAGTGCGCCATCTAAGTCTGCATGAGCTGCGCGTGAAAGGATAGTTTTTGCCAGTTTGTCACGTTTCGGAACAGACACCCCTCGAAGTTGTACGCTGATATCGATGATTGCCAAACACAGCCCTTTTTCAACTGCGTGATTCTACTATTTTCAAACACATTTTTGTGGTGTCGCTGTATGCCTCGCTTCAGTAAACAACAACAACACCTGTTTTCGGTTCTCGTTTCACGAAGGCGTCCCGGTCGTTGCTTGGCGCGAGCTCACTCGGCACTTCATTTCTTATCGAGAGCATTGCCTTGTCGCTGCGTCGTTCTCAGTTCATTAATGTTTGCTCCTCGTTCCAGCAAGCTCTTCCACCCGAACCTGGTCGAGTTGTACGGAGTGGTGACGCAGCACCGGCCGATATGCATCGTGACGGAGTTCATGGAGGAAGGTTGTCTTCTCGACTACATTCGAAAGCGTCAGGACCTTCAGTCGCATCCTGAAGTGCTACTAGACATGTGCCATCAGGTGGACAGGGCGCTTGTGTTGGAGAAAGCTGCGACGTAGTTGCTGGCGCGTAGATAACAACGATTCGGCTCAATTTTTGCTGCTGACGAGCATTTATGTAGTTCACAGGCACCTCAGACAAAAACGGGACGCTGCGAACTGACAGTATCTGCCTGCCGCTAAGCGTTTTAAGATCAAGATTTTTTGTGACGGCAGCAGTGTAGCGCTTGCGTTTGTCCGGGCGCTCTGGACTTCCGCACCGACCTGTTGCGCGCTGCAGCAGAACGAAAGCAGCAGCAGTCAGGAAAACCGCTTATCATCATCGCGCGATGATTAATCGGTTGCATGATGACGTGCTCGTTGACGCAGCAACTGAAAACCATGCTTTGGTGTAGGCGGCCGTGCGTGGTCTTACCGCGCTTCCGCAAACACATCGCATTTTGAAGTCTCTCAAGTACCCACGCAACACTCCCACATTGCAGTTGACCTGCTATCGTCGTCTTTTTTCTAGGTGTGCAGCGCAATGAAATATCTGGAAAGTCATAGCTTGATCCATCGCGACTTGGCTGCGCGGAACTGCTTGGTGGGCAGAAACAACGTAATAAAAGTCGCTGATTTTGGCCTCACAAGGTGCGTGCGTTTTCTAACCTGCAAATCCTGTATGTTTTGTGGTCACCTGCCGTGGTTTCTTTGGCTTTCCAAAGATGATAAGTTTCGCAGGATGGTTTGTTGGGAATAAGTATGTACAGTACGCTCGTGAGGAAATAGCTGCGACATAGCTAAAACGATAATTTACAGCTGCCAAACGTTTTAAAGTTGAGGCATTTTTCCCCTTTACAGCACTGCGCATGCTTAGACGGGCGGTGATACGTCACGTCACGTTTCCTTGGTTTTTGCGCGAAGTGCGTGTGTGCGATGGTTGTTGTTTTGGTGAGCGCAGCGCTGGTGACAAACTATAAATCTTGCCGATACGTGCGTCGGTATAGTTTCATTATTTTTGCGCGAGCTTTTGGAGTTTGTTCTTGGGATTAAATTGCTTTGGTAGGAAAGATGGAGCTTTCGGGCATCCCAGCCGCCAAGTATAAACTGGACAACGTCATTTGTTATCAGTATGTGGTGGCAGACTTCAAATCTATATAAGCAAGGATGAATAAACAAAAAACAAAAACAAACCAGGGAGAACCCAGTCAAGGTTTTATGTAAAAAGAGTTATGCCGCACTTCTTTAATGCTCCAAGAGACCTTTAATACGCTTTCAAGTGAAATGAGATTGTTGTTATTAATCACATTGCTTTAAACCTGGAAACAATACCTTGAACGGCTCTAAATTACAAGTTTAACAATTTTATTACCTGTGTTGCTAGCCGTGTCCTAATTTCAACAACCAGTCGTCTTAGCTTTCCTTCTTGGACATTTTCTACCGTACCCTCGACCATTTTAATTTTTGTGAAAACGCGTCACGTACCAATAAAGATGTTGATAATTCATCCGCTGTTGTCACAAACCGAATAACGTTAATTTATCCAGACAAAAAGCAGCCTGGTACTTCAGTTGGTTTCGGACTGTTATGCAAGCTTCAATGCATGATCTGGTTCAAAACTACTGTAACATGGCACCTTGCGACGACTAAAAATTTGTTCGCTTTGTTCAACGCGGTTATCGACTGCCTCAGGTTCCAGATAAAAACAGGAATCTTTCTGCCGTTGATGACTACAAAAATAAAACGTATCTAATTCAGACGATTTGGCAAAGATCTGACAAGTGGTGATCAGATCTGAACGATTTTCTCCGCCGAAGTGTTTTATAGACTGCGATTGTATTCACGCGTCTGCCCAGTTCGTGCAGCTTCAATTATATGCCTGAAAAGCATAATGATAATATAATTATTGCCAGTTCTCTTGTAGAAAGATCTTTGAGCGTAATTTAGGCAGACATCTTCCCTTTTCAAAGCACGATGTAGAAATGTCATGCCGCACCGATGTATGGAATGTTTTTGATCCGTAAGAAACCTTTGTAACAGAGACTGTAAGTATGCATGCGGAAGTCACGGCGGCATGGATGGCGGAACCTTTTTCAAAGTGGGGGGCACAAGTGCAAGCCAAAAAATTTTAGAAAATTTTTGTGGTTTGAATTGGCAACTGTGACGTCACACACATTGAAATATGACGTCAATAGCTTTCGTCAGCATGTTTAAGCAATTTATGCAATGTTTTATAAGCCCTCAACGACCTTTATCTACACTGCACACTATCTATCTACGCTGCACTGACTTGAGCACATAAAAGCAACCAGTTCTTAGTCATACACAAAATTCATTCAAAAGTAAGTACACAAATGCAACATGCCAAACTAAGGGAGCGTCCACATATTACATAATCAGATAGGGGTGAGAGGGGCGTTGTTGCCAGATTCACCTTCAGCTTCTATACCATATGAAGGTCAAAATTACACCGCTATGAAAACTTATCGGTGAACCGCCTGAAATTCAGCAAGGTTGTTCGGGGCGACTCCAGGTTAACAGCGTCACGCGGGCTCATTACACGATTTATACTGACTGAATAAAACTGTTCGAGGCTTCCGTCACTGAAATTTCCATTTACGTGCATTCTGGCTGGCGTATTGTCGTTGCTCTGTGACGTCATAAACGTAACAATCAATGAGAAGTTCTCAAGATAACTTCACTGTGTGACGTACGTCGCAGAGCAATGGTAACGCCAGTTGGTCCTCTGCTTACTAGGCTCCTAGTAGCACGAGCTACTGGACAATTAATCGTTCGTTTGAAATTATTCTCGAAATGGGAACTGTCCATTGGATTGGACTTCAAACCCAACGTTCTATGCAAATCCATTGCTTCAACAAACATCCAGTCAGATGTGAATTATATTTTTAAAATACTCAATTGCATTGAGCAGATCGGGTTCTAACGGATGAGCCCGGGTAAAGCGCGAGCGAACAAAGTCGGGAGAACTACGACGAACGATATTGTTTAATTTGTTTTGTTCAGGTCACCTGCAACATGAACGCGAAAGACCGGACTTGGAACGAAAATATATGAACAGTGACAAGGCCCAAAGAAAAGAAAAACCCAGTTATAACAGCTTAGTGAAGTGGGACCGTGGGTGGTGGCACAAACATACAAAGCAAGCAAGCTCACGTTCTCCGATATAAATCGTAATCGAAGACTCGGGCTAAGCCCCGGAGACCTGTGTGCCGGAGACGCCACATGGGCTGTTAAAAACACCAAGAATACAGCTTAAAAAAACAGGCAAAAACGACACAGTGTTGATACGTGTCTCAAACACATTCAAAATCACAACTTTTCCACATCTTGAACACAGATGTAACATGATTGAATACTCATTCTACAACTGCATTAGACACCGGAATGCAAAGACAAGACAAAGCATATTTTCTGTAGCAAGCTTCCTGTAAGAATGCCAGTCGTGTTGCCAATGCAAAAACAATTGAAATTTATCTGTTAAATATTTCATTTTGCATATAAGATTCATCAAAATTATACTGTTTAGAATGGCGTTAAAACGCTTGAAATTACACCAAATTACAAGAATTTTTCGATGGTGTGGCACGAAATTTTTTCTACACACAAGCATATAAAAATGCACCATTTTGTAAAAAATGGTGTAGTATTACACCATCTGGCAATACTGTTCAACAACACCAATGCGGTAAGCAGGCCCGAGCAGGGTGATCAAACTGTGCACGGTGTACTCTGCCAAACAATTAGGCAAAACTGGACATTCAGAGTGGGGGGGGCCTAGGACCATGCGGAACCCCGGTTCCGCCACCTATGCACGGCGGTATTGTTTTTGTGCGTGGCTTAAATAGAAAAGCTAGATAACTACTGCATTGTTCGCGCCAGAGTTTCGGTTTGCTCCGAAAGACGTATCAACCACACGCGTGTTGTTTGATCGCCAACTATTCATCACGTCTTGTTGTATGTAATGCACGCACAACAAAACTCAATCAACCTTTTTTCACCGGCCGACTCACCTGGAGAAAATTTCCATGTGGGAAAAAGTGATTGCTTCCATCGTTTGATTCTGAAACAGTATGTACATCTGGACTGTCACCAGTAATACCTTGGATTGCTGTCAATTCATGCGAAATGGTCCGGCCTCAGAAACTTAGCACAAAGTGTATCGTTTTGCTTGGGTTGGTTTTGCTGCTCATTGCTTCTGCGACGTGATTCGCGCTACGCGCAGTTCCTGTCATTCATAATCAGGGCTACCGTCGATCTAGAACCAAAAATAAGGACGGCTGAGGAAAATTTGATTTTATTACCTAAAAAGAAAACAATTGTTTCTGTTTGCACGACTAATGTGCGTTCATATATGTTTGCCTATTTATCTCCAGGAACCAGTTGCTTCAGCAATGTCCTATTCTCGGCTTCCTTCTTGGAATCGTCACGGAAAACGCTTTTTTCGCTTGCTTATTTCTTGAATCAATTAAATACTAAACCTTCGCTACAAAACCAGCTTTCCTAAGATTTCTAATCACAGTAGACAGCTTACAGTGCTAACAATACTTGATAGTGCGTTACGTCTCTGTGCTGCCAGCTCATACTACTTTCATGACATCAAAAAACTTTGATTAGAAAATGTTTACCATGAGATAGAAATGGTCTGTATGTCTATCAGATATTGCTTACTTAAAATTGTTATCCTACAGAAAATAAGAACAAATAAGGACGCAAGTCGCAAATAAGGACATTTCTTAGAAATAAGGACGGTATGGTAGCACTGTAACCTAGTCGACCGATTGTCCAGCATGCACGAGATGCGAGAGTCTGGCTTGAAATGTAAATGTTGTAAAAATAGAACGTCCCGCCAACTTTTACGACTTAGGTATTACTGTAGACAGTTTTGAAGAGATTTAGTTCGTGAATGATGTAAGAAGATACCAGCTCAGCATTATTTCCGTAACAATGAAACCTTAGTTTTGCTAGACGTTCCGTTTTGTCATGTAATTATATGTATCAATTTTACCTGTTTTTACTCGGATTTTAGTTTTTTCCAAGAGGCGCTTATGCATACCTGTGCTTGCAAGCGCTTTATAATGAGCTATCACGCCAAGAGAGCTAAGCGTATGTGAAACCGAACAAACACGCTGACGCCGTGAATCTACACGAACACTACTAGGCTTGGAAATAGCCTATGATCAAAGCGCTGTTACGCAGGCTGTTTGACACTAGTTACCTTGAGCTCGTTTTCTTAAGTTTGGTATAGGATTGCAACGGTACCCTAGCAACAAGCTTATCGTCGGATGAGATGCAAATGCCCGCCAACTCCAAAACTGGTGAATGCCAATCATACCTAAGCTACGACAGCAGAACTTAATTGCTCCACGAACCCGCAGTAGTTACACCAAATAATATTTTTTACAATCACGTATTGCGAGAATGAAATTTAATATCGAGTATCTTAAGATGCTTTCGTTTAAGATACTCGATACTTTCGTGGACTAAACAAACCAGTGTGGACTACTTTGAGAGAATAGACGTGACTGCCTGCCGCCACGGTTCTGATGAACCGCAACGCTTCCCAACCAAGCAATTAACCACAAGCGTGTCGTACCCAAATTTTTGCAAGCTCGCTTAAATGAACGCTCAGGCGTGCAGTGCGAATCAGTAAAACTTGTGTGTGCTGGAAAGTGCGTCGGTGAACTGGCCTTGCTCACCAAAGATGTCTGTTTTGAAATGCGAAATGTTTGAACGATTGACTCTACTTTCGTTTCCGTGTGCTTGCTCGGCAGCGTTACGTCACAAGGAGGTTCTACGTGGACGTTGAACCGAAAGTGTTGCCGGTGTTATCTTGCTGAGCAACAAGGCACTCGTGCGAAGGGGACTGCTCGCAATAAAAGTTTTGAATGTCTTTTCGCCAAATTTTGTGTGCATGTTCACGATGTACCTTGCGCGCAGTTAACTGCCAATGTACTGCGCTTTACTCAGAACAGTTTTTTGTTGAGGTGGTTGCAGCCCGTGTTTCGTGGCAGGGTTGCGACGGGCGCCCGTGTGCTGAGCAAGCAGATTCAATGTGTTGACTCGCATCCAACGTTGCAGGTACGTACTTGACGACGAGTACACCAGCTCGATGGGCAGCAAGTTCCCAATCAAGTGGGCCGCGCCTGAAGTGCTCAATTACACCAAGTTCAGCACCAAATCTGACGTCTGGGCGTTTGGCGTTCTCATATGGGAACTTTTTTCCGGCAAGTATAAGCTTTAGTTGCGGTCAAAAAAGATGAATTGATTTTGGTGAGTCACAGCGGTAACATACGTAAGGGGCGTTTCGGTAGAGCTTTTTTCCAAATTGCTCAGTTCAATTTATTTCTGCATCCCGACTAAGCACAAAATACTTTATCAGGAATACAGGGACAGGAAGCGACGGCCGTAGCTGTCATTTAAGTCACCGCCCCCTCGTTTACTGTACGTTTTTCCAAATCGGCCTGTCTGTCATGGCTCATTCTATGCTTATTGGTGAAAGAGCCATTGTGTTTGTAATCAAATACGATGAATATTCTTGAAATGTATCTCGGTAGTCAAAGCTGCCCGGTGTACCAGTTGAACTCATACCTCAAGTGGTTTGAAACACCTTGTAAGTTCTGCTGTTCTGGCGCTCAGACGTCGCTTACATTTTTCTAAGACGCAAATGCTCTCCGTGTTTCTTGGAGAAGTGATCTGCTACACGTTTAACGTGGAATTTTTGGGAGCAGAAATCGTGAAGCAAAACCTGAATCAGCAGTTGAAAGACTGGAGAGATAATATGTTTCGCCGTAAGCATTCAATATCCTGGGTGGGGGACCTTATTCTGCAATAAACGATACACTTGTTGTTTATGCTACGATCACCAATGCGAGATCGGTTGAGTGCGGCACAACACAGTAATCATGCTGAAGTGTCTGTGGTCGTTCGTAAGAGCGGTTAGTGCCCTAAAATTGAGTGAATAGCTGCATTACGCGACCCAGAGTAGACCTTAAGAAGCGTTGTGCGTATAAGTAAAAGCGTTTATTTTAAGGTTTGCGTTAACACTGCTTGTATGATGTTCAGTTGGAAATGAAAACAAACACTGTAAAGTGTAAACGGCATAGTACCCCATGTAGTAAAATAACATTTTGCACTTCTTTCAATCAAACAAGTGAAAAGTTTCACACCCCAGAACTTGATATGCTGTGATGTAGCGGCAAAGAAACTTCAGAACATGTTGTTTATCACAACTTCGAAATCTACAGGGAGTCCCAACCGAGGTCCGCTAGTTACACGCTTGAGGTGATAGCTCACTGCTTGGATTTGTTTCTGTAAGATGATTTTAAACCTGAAACTGCAACTTAACCAGAAAGACGGGGTTTTAAAATATTGAATTTTCGTAAATTAAGCTGACCAATAAGAACCTGCAGCATGATCACTGCAGTTAAATTTACAATGCACTGATGATGATAACAGGAGTTATCGAAACGTTTGCAATATGTCGTTTATATCATTTTCATTGGCCGTGATTTTCATTATAAGCAATTTAGTTGCTAGAAGTTTGCGAGAAAAAGTAATATAGAGGTTCTCAAGTAGGATATAGTTGAGAACCACTGGCTTAGAATAACCGCAAACGCTATTAGCTGGATGCTTTGCTTGCCTACACTTTGCAGGCTATCTCCTACACCCACGGTCCACAACGACCCACGAACTGCGTATAGTCGAAATGCGCTTGAAAAGCGTGACGCACTGTAACGTAATGCTACTCTGTCACTGCTGGCATTCATTGCTTGTCATTCTCTCTTTAGCAGTTATTTGCAATAGAACCTTCAACAGTCAACACTACTTACAACAGTCGTTTACAATAAAAGCTTGAACAGTCACCTCTCGCTTTCAAATTCACTTACAAGTGAAGAAACAAATGTTTATCTCAGTTTCAGTATTGCATGGATTGGGGCCATGTCATGACACCAACCCATGCACCAGATGTTGAGTAGCGTTTTTCAGAATTGCTCGTAATGGGGTCGCGACCTGGATTTCTTTTTTTTGCTGAGACATGTCGGTCATTTGTCTCGTAATAGTATTAAAACTCGCCGTAGCAGTATTCATTAGCCTAACGTTTCAGACATTATGACCGAATTGACTGAATTTTTTCGGTCATTTCAAAAAAATTCGGTCTGTGAGCGAAAAAATAAACCCAGGACGCGACAGCAATGGTTCTCAACGGAGATGAAAGAGCTGTGTGTTGAAGAAAACCACTGTTTGCATTGGGTTTGGCGTACGGAGATAAGTTCGGTGAATCTCAGTGGATGGTTCTGCATCCCGTTACCGCAAGTTCGATTCATTAAAGAAAACAGTTGGGCCACGTGCGGTAAAAAAACTTGCCCAGCCATGCATAAACCCAATAAAGACCAGCGTCATAGCATATTGTCATAATTTTGAAGCTATAATTTTGAACAACAAAAAATTCAAATTTTTTTTAACGTCGGTGTTTTCGAATCTTGTTCGCGTTCCAATAGATTGTTAATTTTTTTACTATTGCGTAATATTTAAATCATGTTTATGCGAGTTCGTCATAACGTCTAGTGTCGTTCAGGCGGAAAAACTCCTTATCGCGCCCTGAGCAACACAGAAGTGGTTGAGCAAGTTGCTCGCGGACGGCAGCTGGACAGGCCGGGCCACTGCCCGCACGATGTTTACAGGCTCATGCGCCAAACATGGGAGATGGAACCGGAACGGCGGCCGACGTTTGAAGAACTGTGCGACGTAATTTATGACCTCATCGACGTTGCGTCAGCTGCCAGTGCGCCGGAAGGCATGTATGACGCCTGAGTGTGCCCTCCCCCCTGAACTGGGAACTTTGGTCGTATGCAGTTTCCTGTCTGTTGAGAACCAGTCCGTTCGAAATACCTGGCGTCGAAGTCGGGTCATCTGTGTATTGCCAGTGGCTCATCCTGTTCCACTGCGTTCCTTCCAATTACGTCCGGTCGTCTTAGTAAGTAAGTGGTAGCAGAGCTGCTGTGCATGTTCTTCGGTGAAGGGGAACTTTTGACTTTGCGGAAATCCTCCGAACCGGTCAGTGAGACTTTTACGCGTTGGTTTTCATTCGAAGAGTCGTTTGTGTCTTGACCGCAATAACCGCGAAAGCGATCTCGGTCCATGCGCGGGCTTTGGTTCTGAGAACACAATGTATTACTTGGAGGAAGATGTATTCCGCTAAATGTTGACAAAGGCAACGGGTTAATTAGAATTTGCCGGAAATGTTGAAGTTGGAATTTGTTCAGAAGAGATATTGCTCTTGAAAATTGGATTACCTTGTTTCTGGAAATTGGATTTTTTTCTGGAAATTGAAAATTGGATTACCTTGTTTCTGGTCGCCGATCATGTTCAGCGCAGTTCGTATCTAAATCTCCGTCAAACACCCGAGTGATTTTTATGCCTGCCACAAGCTTGCGTCGTAGTTGCCGGTTCGATGTTTAATTTACGTTCTGCTTTGCACTGCACTGCGTTTCTCAGCGTGAACTGCTGTCTGTTTTCGGTCTTCTTTAAAGCACTTACTCAAATCTATCTGTGCAATGCCTTTCGCTTTCGATGTTTTTCAATCGCGAGGTACTGTGCCCACCGGTGGTACGGAGGGGAGCGCACCTCGTGCGCAGCATGAGATTTTGCTGTTGTGTACATGCGTGACGTAAGAAGGTTGGCGTTTTTGCGCGTTTTTTCTTTTTTTGTTTGCGACGTTCTTCGCTAAATCTTGAGGCATTTTAGAAGAAAATGTGTTTCGGTGTATTTTCTACCCTAATTTCTTCACTGGCCTCATTTTAGCAATGTTTGCTTTGATAATACGATTCCTGTTGCTTGTTCAGGTCGCAAATTATATCTCAGACTCATGATGTTTCTTAAGCATACCGCATTTTATGTAAATCGCTCAGCAACCCTGTGTTTCAAAATCTTACCAATTTTATTTCGTGGAAAATCACTTTGAAAGATCTCAGCAAGATCTCAGCATTCCTGTTGCGGAAGTTTCAGGACGGTTATGTGTTTGAAGTCTTGCTGTGTCGTGATGCATTTAAATAATGTCGATTAACATCCATAAAGTAATGTGAATATATAGCGTCACCCAGTGGCCGTTGAGTTTTTCTGCATTCGAAGATGTCTGCAATGTAATTTAGTGATTGAGTTTGTCGCTACGTGATTCATTCAAGGTAATGGCTAAGTCGAAGTTTTTCAGTTGACAGAAAATTTTTGCGAACATTGCCAACATTGCCACTACTTTAACGCAAATGACTGCTTTTGTGAAAGGAACGGCATGGCAACAGCTCTGAGAAAGTAATATTGCCAGAGGTCATTCGATGCAGCATTCTCTATTTTCAACAACTGGCTTGGTTGCCTCCAGTGGAATTCTTTAAGATTTCGTTTCTTTGGCGCGTCTCCGGCTTGTTGCTACAGTTTTTGCAGCAACAATTCACATGTAATGGACTCTTGACTTCGTTCGAAATTATAGAGCAGAAGAAAGAAACTACTGCTGTTTCATGAAAGAAATTCATGTAATTTATTTATTCGTCATGTTATGTCAGATTAACAGTCATCAACAACCCACTGACGTGATAGAATTTAGAAGTATCGTTAGAATATTAATATTACTTATCGAGCAGTCAAAAAGGCATTTTACGTAAAAAGTACGTTATTGCACAGTGGCGCTTCAACGAAAACACCCAAACAATCTCTGCTTTCGCATGTCCTATGCGCAGTAGCTCCAAAATAAATGCAAATAGTGTGTACACACAAAACGTGTTCTCTACTTATTTCCTGATGGTTTACGCTTCAAATAAATAGCGTTTGTGGGCGACCGGGTGAAGAAAGTTGCTGCGGGTTTGCTAGAAATTTGTCTAAAAAGATGGCGGTTCATAGTGCTCGTAGAGATGCGAAAAAGGACCCCAAAAGTTTTGGTTTTTCGAAAATTTGGGCAAAATCTTAAAAATTGGGCAAAGAACTTTCGGCATTCTTTAACAATACTAATGTAATTATATGGTTTTGTTACTGAGTGTATAAAAAAAGCTTTGTCACAGAAAACACGTTAAATAATATGTAATCAAATAACTTTGTGTTTTGGTACGTGGGAGTTGATGAGTAACTGACTCACTTGAAAATAACGGGAAAAAAAACATTTAGTGTATACGTCCTGTGTTAATTGGATACTGTGGGAATCGAGTATAGATTATGCTGCAGGGCACCTGCCAGGCGAGTTCAGAAAATATTTTGTTTTATATTTTAAGGATGGTGTTTGAAATTGAAGAACGCATTTTGCCACACAGTATGTTGTATATATGTCCTCAGACAGGTGTCAAGTTTCTTGCTGACAGCAACCGCTGGAATGTAAATGCAACGCCAAACCTCAGAAATGGGAGGAGGATGCTCGGTACTGAGCCAGCTGCTTCTGACATTCTGACAATGTTCTTGCACAGACCATAGCGTACCTTTTTCAGTTGGGTTATAAGAACCAAATTTCATGCGCCAACTTTTGTTTTCAAGTATATTGCAACATGGTAGAGGAAAATAGAATGTGTCAACAGGCCCAAGTATTTGATTCAACTATAGACAGGGATGTAGTGCTCACAAAAAAAGGTGTGAGAACGCACCAAAAAACCTAGCCATTTTAAAACAGCTTCAAACTGATGTTGAAGCAAAACTTCAAAAAGGTGTGGGAACACTGTTCCCGCCCCACTACACCCCTGACTATAAACATAGAAAGATATGTATTAGTTCAAACACCACCAACTTCAAACAGAAAAGCAAGACAGTAAAAGCGCATGTTTTTTCATGGCAGTGAAAGCGTAGGTTTCATTTCTTTTTACTTTTCGACAGTGTGATATTTTTTGCCACAATCAATGGAATGCAATCCTCGGTAATTATTACAGGTCTCATAGTATAACAAAGTTGTTTCGATGTTACTTCCTGTTGCAAACAAAGCAGATTTTGTTGTGACCACTAGGAAATTCAGCAATGAAATGTGGTTTGTTGAGCCTTTGTGCTGTAGCCAATGTACTTAGTCGGCTTGTATCCTGTACGCAGCGGACGTTACATTCTAATATATGTAGTAGGCAGACCCGTAATCAGGGGGCCCTCGACCCCCCCCTGGAAAATGTGTTGGACACAGTTTAAAACTATTGAGTTAAAAAATTTAGGCCCCTCAGAAGAGTCTTCGCCCCTCGTGGTGTCCCAAGTTGGTTACGGGCCAGGTAGTAGGTCAAAAAGTTGGGGGCTATATCATCAAACCATACTTCCAATCACATCAGATATTAGCTATCAGCAAAAACGCCCTGCGAGCTTTCCAGCTAATTCGCTATTTGAGTTGCTACAGCTGAACTCCACTGCACCCCACAACTCATGCGCTGTCCACTCTTCATCACAAGGCGCGCTATGGGGTACTGCGTAACGTTTGGTGACTGCAACCAGAAGCACTTTGGTAAAAAATGGTCCTTCAACATCATAGTTGTAGGAGCAGCCAATTTTTTTGGGGTGCCAAGGATATTTTGCCGGAATTCCACAAATTTGCCCGAGAAACTTATATGCGACAAACTTTCTCCTTACAAATTTTCTGTAGCTCTTGCCTGGGCTTACTAAAAAAAATTCTTTTACAATCATTTTGATGCTTAGAAAAGTAAAAAAAATTCTAAGTATGGTCAATATTTTGTCCTGCACCTCATGAAAGGAGACGAAAACGCAAAATATTAATGCAGATTCAGGTAGCTCGCAAAAAGTAGAACAACTGACATATTTTAAGTTTATACTAAAGTTATTAGCCTACTCCAAATGTTGCGGACGGTGAAAGGAAAGACTAACCAACTGCAAATGCAACGCGTCGCAACAGACACAAAGCAGACCTTTTTGAGCCGAGGCAGGGACATACTGCAGACCACAAAGGGTCGTCCTCTAAGTATCTTTGCAGTTTTTTGCATTATCGTGTTTCAGTGGTGAAGGCAGGCCCGTAACCAACTTGGCACACCAGGAGGGGCGAAGAGTTTTCCGAGAGGGGCCCAAATTTTGTGAACTATGTACAATATTTTAAAATTATGTCCAACACATTTTTCAAGGGGGGACCAAAAATTTTCTAGAGGGGCTGCGCCCCCTGGTTACAGGCCTGAGTGTAGGAGGCGGCATAGGCGTACGAGGCAGGGGGTCGGGGCGAGAGGCCGCCCCACCTGGCTTGAAAAATTTCAGGGCAAGTGCAAGTTACTCAAAACTCATGAATAATAAAAATATATATTCAGTGCAGTGAATTTAGGGCACCCTCTGTTTTTCAGGGCAAGCACAAAGTTGCTCAAAAATCCTGAATGGTAAAAAATATATTCAACACAGTGAAAAATTCCAGGGAAAACGTTTTCAGGGCAAGTGCAAGTTCTGAATGTAAAAAGTATATTCAATTGGGCAACTCTGTTTTTTCAGGTCAAGCGCAAGTTGCTCAAAAATCGTGAGCGGTGAAATAATTTTCAATAAGTTGTATATTCACTTGGGGACGATCCGTGTAATTTGGGCTAGTGTAGTTTGTAATCTGGACCAAAGTCGTGATTGGTTATAATGACTTTGATCTGGACCAAACCCTCGTTTGCTGTACAAATCGAACAATCGGATGTCGGTAGTTCAACAGCTTGATATAAGAATTCGGTAACTCTTTCTTTGTTCGTTTTCGAGTTTGCGCTGGGTGGAGGTGCAGGATGTTGAGATGATAGATTTTTTGATTAACAGGAGTTTTAGAAGCGGGCAGCACGGAAGTGCAGATTACTTGTCTCTTTTGAGTGTGCGTCTTTAAGTGCCTTGCTCAAGCGCACAGCAGCGATAACACAGGCAGTTGTAGGGAGGCACACAATGCGATCCGAAACTGTCGCTTTTGAAGCATTGCGTTGCGTTATCGAAGTCGCATACATATTTGCATCAGTAAAAGCAATTACCGTAAAATTTCGTGTCTGGGAGAACACAACACGCAAGGAACTTCAACCCCTTGAGTTAACAAGAAAGGTAACTACAGAATTTGCCTATAACGGTACCTCTAGGGGATTGCATAAAGAACGTTATTGCCGAATGGACATTATAAGCGAAACGAAATGCATATAAAAGATGCCATCACGACCAAACAAAATGTAACGTTATGGGCGAATTGACGTTACAGAGAAAGCCGTTATAAACGAATTCAACTCTATAGAACAGATTTACATAAGGTTTCAGGCCCCATTCGGATTAAACTAAAGAGTTTTTGGGCAAATTGTTATTTTCAGTGCAAATTTTTTGCGCCCTCTCAGTAAAATGCCTTCCCGTTCGCCTATGGGAGGCGGAAATGCAAGCGCACCCCCAAACGTTTTGATTTGTCGAAAATCCGGGCAAAACCTCTGAAAATCTGGGCAAAATCCCTTAAAATCCGGGCAAAATTGACGACCAACGTTGTTTGACTTCGAAAAATGGTGCCCAATGTTTGCAGAAAAACAAATGAAAACCCATTTTTGGAGGTCACACCAAAAAAGTCTTCATGATCTTTGTGGGAGAAAATTTGTAGGCAAATGACGCACATCAACTTTTCAACCATGCGCATTATATATTGCATTTGATAACTGTTTCTACATCTGTAACGTGGTAGTTGTAAAATCTTTTAACACTGTATTTCTAATTCATGAAGAACAATTTGCATACCAAGTCCATGCATCATGACTACCTGTAAAATTGAACTTTTGCGGAACTTTGGGCAGACATGGGTTGTTCTCTTGTGAAGTCTGGGCTGGTTATTTCATGTATTGCGTTATAAAGCGGATAGGATATGCAAGAACACCAGGTATGTAGTGCTAACAAAAGAGGTGTGGGAACGCTTTTCCCACCCTACTACAAACTTGATTTAGGTTAAAGTCTAACTGTAACATCAATCACCAAACATTGCTCAGATGCCCTCACACGCAAAAATCTCCTTAGTTTTCGCAATACGCTACATGTAGAAATTGAAATGAAAAATATAAATCTTGAAGCAACTTTACTATGTGCCAGAAGGTGTGGGAACGCGTTCCCACGCTAAAAAACGTGTGGAAATGCCGTTGCCACGCGTTCCCACCTCACCACGCCCCTGAAGAGCACGTCTATGCTTGTGGTTACCGAAAGCAAGAAAAGCAATCATTTTATGTTAGCAGTTTTCTCCAAGTCAGTTGTTCTTCGAACAAAAGTGCCGTTCAACAAGAGTCAAGTAATTGCACTGTAAGTTCAATTCCCTTGTCATTTCGATTTGATTGACGTAACTTTGCACTTGCGCTCGCCGCTTGGATCTCCATAGCAGAGCTTCCTTTACAACTTTCGGCTTTACGAGTGGTACCGCTACACTGTCTAATGTCCAACACAGCAACATGCTATTAGTCATAAACATGGACGTAGCTGGGGGATGCATGAGCTATGCATGCATAGCCTACTCGCCTCCAAATAAAAGAAAGTGTGGTGTTGTCATGTACATACAGATCAACTCCAACAATTTGCCGTCTCTTTTGATATCCATATAGACCATTGTGCTAAAATATTTTCATCAACAAGGTCGCAGCTCGGTTGACTGAGCACGATAACGTTGTAACACCACCACTGAGGGGTCCTGGTCCTAGTTCTTGCATTGGGCCCCGCACCTGCTAAGGCCGGCCCGCATATTTACAAAATGTAACCTTATTCGCTGAATAAGAGGTTTTCTGCCAATCACAGTGCGGATAACGGTCCAGATCATTGATGAAGCCTGTCTAGCCACGCCCACCTAGCAACGAGTTACTTGTGCGAAGCAGCAGCGGCCATTTGAGAAGGGCTTTCACTGTGCGGGTGACTAGTATACAGCTGGATTGGTGTACCACCGAATTTTACCCACTGGGCGGCACTTAAACTTTGCATTGCACTTCAAAAATTTTATAAATTTCTGATTAAACCTGAAAACTTTTGTACGTGTGCTAGCCCTGAAGTCACGGATTCCTTCAAATGGACACAGACACTTTGACATTACATATTTAGTGATGCAACAAAGGGCATTGTCTGTCTTCAAGAAAGGGGCCGCACTAAGATTCTGACCGTTTGATTGTGCAAAGATATTCGGTAGCAAGCTGCATTTGCTTCAGCCCTCGAGCGTAAGATGTCTCACGAATAAATTGTAGAAGAAGTCTGAAAGAGCAAATATTGCAGAGCAATACTTGTGTTTCCAGACTGCTACTACATTTAAAACTAGGCATCACTCATTCCCAGTGATGCCACTGGGCTCAGTCATTTCAATGTCAAATTTCAGGATTCACTATCATTTCTCAACTTTTTTATGATTGTTGACTAGTGGTCTCCCTACGGTGGCCAATGGGCGCCAATCAGCTACGCTTCCAATCCCTGGCTCAAAGCTCTATTTACGCCACTAGTTGAGGTAACGCAGTGGGCTTGTTCATTGGATTTTAAATGTGGTGCTCAACTGACGGAGATGCGTGTCTTTTGAACCTCCACCCTTGGGAGAATCATACATAACTAAAGTTGCAGACAGTGAGTTTGCAGTTCAAAGCGAGTCCAGTATTGACGTCGTTTATAGCGTCAACAAAGAACGTGGTACTTGCTCTTGCCACTCAGGTGCAACAGGCAGTATGTGAAAACACTTGAAAAGTGTTTTAATCCATAATCACACACAAAGTGCCCTGTTGTACCAAGGCTCGCCCAAGGAAAGAAGATACGCGATCTTTGCAGTTGGGCTTGAAAAAGCCCCATCCTTAAGCTTCTTTGCTAATGCAAACAGCCCCATTGACAACACATGCAATGAGTTCACGTGCTCAACCACTTTACTTTGCGATAATACGGATGAAGCATCCGTCAGTGGGCCTGCAAGAGAACATGAGACTGAAAATGAAGACAGAAATGACGATAATACACAAAATGAAGTCCCAGATTGTTATCAGGAAAACAAGCAACAGCTGGAAAACTTCTGCTCAACGCTAAAGGCAAAAATGGAGCCAATGCTGCAATCACGGGAAACAATGGAAGCACTGCAAAAGGCAAATTTCACCCTTTCTGCTATGCACTCAGACGCCCAAATTTTATCTACATTGCATACCTTTGGAAAAACGTCCGCAGTGAACAAGAACTTCGGACGTAAGATTAGGTGCCACCCAACAGCCCTTTCCAGACGAAGAGCACATCAACCCAGAGGATGTGCACCAGTAGCCGAAGGCAGACCGCCAAGCTGCAATAAAGCTGGACGAAAGCGAAAAAGAAATCTCGCATCAAACATAGCGCTGAACCAACAAAATGCTAAAACACACGGCCATAACCACTAAAATTGAGAATTAGGCCGTGTGTTTCAGCATTTTGCTAAGTTTTGTCCCTTGGTTCAAACTTCTAAACACACCACTGCTCAGAGGCTCTCTTTTTTCTGAGACATTTCGGTTATTTTTTGTTGAGACATTTGTCATGAGACGTCTCGGTCATTTGTTTCATAGTTGTATTAAAACTCGTTGTAACAATGTTCATTAGCCTATATGACTAAATTTTTTTTGGTCATTTCAAAATAATTTTGGTCTATATGACCTAAAGAAAAACCCAGGCATGATGTACTTTTTCTCAGTGCTTGCCTGCAGTAGAAAACACTATTCTGTGCCTTTGCATGCCAATGTATGCTTGAAAACGCCTGCCTTGTTAGCGTCTGCTAAATTTGAGCTTGTATATGTATAGTAGGCTATATTCGAATACAGTGAAAACACGCTTTTTCAAAGGTGATGCATGTAAGCCCAGTGACATCACTGGGAATGAGTGATGCCTAGTTTTAATTGTAGTAGCGGTCTGGAAACACAAGTATTACTCTGCAATATTTGCCCTGACAGGCTGCTTGTACAAGTTTTTCGTGGTACCTTTCAACAAGAAGGACTAGTGTTTATTTGTTTTAGCTGTTTGCGAGACATCTTACGCTCGAGGGCTGAAGCAAATGCACCTTGCTACGGACTATTCCTGCACAATCAAACGGTCAACATCCCAGTGCGGCCCCTTTCTTGAAGACAGACAATGCTCTTTGTTGCATCACTAAATATGTAATGTCAAAGTGTTGGTGTCCGTTTGGAGGAATGCGTGACTTCAGGACTAGCACACGTACAAAAGTTTTCAGGTTTAACCAGAAATTTATAAAAGTGTTGAAGTGCAATGCAAAGTTTAAGTGCCGCCCAGTGGGTAAAATTCAGTGGTACTGGGTATGATGCACCAATCCAGCTGTATACTAGTCACCAGCACTGTGATTGCCCTTCAACTCGTTGCTAGGTGGGCGTGGCTAGACAGGCTTCATCAATGATCTGGACCGTTATCCGCACTGTGATTGGCAGAACACCTCTTATTCAGCGAATAAGGTTACATTTTGTAAATATGCGGCCGGCCCTGTGGTGTGTGTGTGTGTACGCTTTCATACTGTTTCTTGCCTATCTCCTCAGGAAAAGATTTTGAATAGACTCTCGACACGTTAATAAATACTATATTGTTACCCCACCAGTAGAGCTAAGTTTGTAGCCAGGAGACTATGCCTGGTTGCAGAAACAGCACACTATGTTCACAGTTTGTTAGCTTTACGTTTGCTTAGGGTTGCTGTAAGCTACTATTTAGGCCTAAGGGTTTTTGCATATTATGTTCAGTGCCTAACCATTGCTGGGATTTCACAGCCAAGCTCTAACATTGCAAGGGGGACTCTCAAATTCCACAAGGACCTCAAACAATGGCGATTCTAGGATTAAAAAGTGGGGCGGCACTGCGGGGCCAAGGAAAAGTAGGGGGGCCACATAAATGTTGTCTATCTTGCATGGTGATTTTTCATTGTTTTGAAGATTAAGTTTCTATGATTAGCCCTATCAAACCCAACATAGGCTTGTGAATGTCATTAAATATGAACTAGCCTTATTATTCACTAGACACCTAAACGCCACTGTAGATGCAATCACACACGTGGACTTCCATGTCGAAAATTCTGTGCTAACTATGCAACTTCCACAGCAGTGCACATGTGAATCGAAACACCATTTTCCGTACACAATTGTGCCGGTCTCACATGAACGAAAGCAACTTTACAAAGTGAAAACAATTCACCTGAAAGCGAAATGGTTCCAACCACGAATTCCATCTTGACGCAGAGACAAGGAGGCCGTTGACAGATTCTTACTGCAAGGCAGTGGTGTAGCGAGGTTAAGTACCGCCCGGGGCCGACCATTAAAGTGCCACCCTTTCCTCCCCTCAAATTTGCTTACATAAATTGAAAATGAGAGAATATCATGTTTCGTGCTTTTGTTTAAAGATGTAAGGGTTAATAAAGCATTTAAGATCACAATCACACACTCACACACTGAAAGTCGTCTTTTTTGTATTGTAGATTATGAGTCTTACTTTTTTCTGCTTGTCGTCACCTTTCTCATTATTACTTTTCCTAACTTTTTTGCTTTCTTATGCATATGGACCCAACATTTTTCGTCAAGTGTGCTTCCCTGTTGGTTTTTAGTCTCCGGTAAGCCCACCGTTTGGCTTTTTAATAGTTTACTCATTACAGGAGATCAAACGAAAAAATCAAGAGAAGTTTTGGCGGCATACCTACTTTGCAGATGTAAACATTTAAGTATGCTATTTTGCGTGGTATTCCTGCCAAAACTAAAAAATATATACAGTATACTGCATATAGCAGGCTATAACATTAATTTCATAATATGATTTCAGTGATGTAAAGGACGTTTCGCTGTTCACTTCACGTTTCACTAGTGGTTTAATTTTCTTAGAATATATAAAAGGCTTAAAATGTTAACTCTGTCGGCGCTTGTGCGAGACCCTCTCTAGGTGCCGGACCGATTTTGATAAAATAGGTCAGATATAGGCTTAAAATGTCTCTGGGTGAGAAATGCTGACTTACAGCCTTCATCATGACCTGCACACTTGGTCTGGCTGTTGAACGTTTTCAGGCGTGTAATGGGGTGGGAACGCGTTAGACTGGGAACTGCGTTCCCACACCTTTTTGCACTACATTAAAACATGGCTACGATCTGACAGATGTGATAGTGACACGCAGATTCGCACTGCTAGTCAAAAGTCTGCAGAAAGACAGGAAGATCCAGTGTGGAAATTCTTGTAGACGAATGCTCGCTTTATTCGAACTATTTGGTGCAGTGTTCCTTTTTATTGTTGGGAAAACGGCGTTTCCACACCGCTTTTTAACACCCCTGGGCTTTCTTCCAATTACAAATGCATAGTGTTATTCCATGCCTTCGTCCGTTACTAAAAGAACCGTCATCGGAAGGTCTTTTAAATAGGGGAGGCTTTACGTTTGTGCAGGGTGGCTTGACATTCTGAAATTTGATAAAAAATCCACTGATTTATAGTCATAAAAATCTACTGATTTCATAATTCAATTGTGGGGCTTGTAAATTTGTTTGGTGGGGGCTGTGCCCACCAAAACACCCTGTGGCAACGAAACTGGTTACCAAGAGACATCTATTTCAAAAACTGCATTACCAAACCATGCCAAATTCATCAAAATGAGAACAACACCTTTTCTAAGCTTTTCTTGTTGAAATGACTTTTTTTATGTAGGAAGGTGTAGGGAATGGGGTGCAATCGCTCTTCAAGTAGATGTGTCAAAAAAAACTGATTTCAAGACAAACATCGGGGTACTTTAGCATATTGGTTTTGACCCAGATTTTTTAGTAAACATTTCATCAATTTGCTTACATCACAGCCAGATCTGCTTTTTTAGGCTATCCTACCAGTCTAGGACTTCTAAACACAATAATTGAAGAGATAACCGTTTAAAACTTTATTTAAAAGTAATAAAGAATTGTTAGAAATGTTAAAAACTCCTTTCAAAATTTTGTTTTTATCAACAAAGTGACGCCCCCCAGAAGGTGCCGCCCGGGGCCCAGGGCCCCATTGCCCCCCTTGCTCCGGCACTGCTGCAAAGCACATAAAAATAAACCATCTTCCAACGGTTTGGTGACTACTGACTAATCCGCTTTTGTAGTAGCTTATGGACATTTTGTGATTGCTGTGAAATCATAACAATGTTATGCAACTACTATTACGAGTGTGAAGCGTGGATGGGGTGAGGACTATTCAATGCAGTATGCAGTGAACAGCAGAAGGTTTCGGCACCAGTTGCACCTAAGTAGCATAGCTGCGCCGCAGATAGGTGTGCATAAGATGTAACAGCAGGCGTAAGACTTATTTTGCGGAATAGTCCAACTGAATTATCCTCTGACTGATCCTCAAAAGCTGACTTTTCAACCCTGCGTTGATTTACATCTGTCTTTTCTAAGTGAAACACCCACTACCTCTAAACTAAAAAAGATTGAGACGAATAGACAATTAGCAATATAATTCTCACACAGATCCCTGCTCAGGTTACGTTCAAATTTTATATTATTGTCGTGCACTCGCCTGCGAATCCGACTAAACACTATCAGCGGTAAACCAGGCTTTAATTCACTAAAGACACCGCTCAATCATGGAGCTGAACAAGCGAGCAATGACAACTCCGAAACAAACATAACAGCGTAACTGATCGAATGCTTCGCAGGACGGGTAAGCGCCTCTCCAAAAGAACATTTTGCAGTATTGCATTACGAGACCGCAAGCACAACGCAACAGCCGCGAGACGAACACGGGAGCACAATTAAGGATTGCAAGATTGCAGGCGCCACTACGTGGCAAGGACAATGTAATCATACATTCACCACAATTCTCGTCACCTCAACGTAACTTAATCCTTCGTTTGTCAGGTCGACTGTCAAATTCATCAACGAAATCATCTAAATCTGTTTTTCAGCTCGTACCTTTCAATTTAAAGTATACCAGTGATACCCAATCTTTCATTGGTAATGGAATTTCTGGGAAATGTTTTCACTAATTTCATTTTTGAAAAATTTCTCTCGCATGGAGCACTGGTGACGGGAAAGAGTTACAGGCACCAGCAACAATCAAGCGCAGCTTTTTAAGTTGCTATAAATGAAAAAAATTGTTCGAGTGATGTACGCAGCTTCGACACTTTCCGAAGCAAATTCTTTGCCAAAGTTATTTCACGTTTCAGATCATTTTGACTAGATGAACATGATTTGTGATTTCTTTCAAGTGTGCTTCTGATAGAAATGTTTGACCTCCATGGCAAAGAGCTGAAATACGCGAAAGAATTGCTTCTGAATCATTGCAGAAAATTCGTACATAATTCTATGAGGTTGCAGGACATGTGGGTCAGGCCCGCAACCAGAGGGGGGCAATCGGGCAATTGTCCCCCCCGAAATTTCTAAAACGTATGTAGTAGTTAGGTACAGCAACAAGTTTACATCATTTTGCCCCCCGAAAATGGTCAATGGTCAATGGTTTATTGTTTCATATGACTCAGCCAACAAGCAGAAGCATCATAAAAGCCATCGCATGCAGTAAGCCAACCATTAGCGAACATTAGAGCAAATGAAAACACAATGGCACAATAGTTGATCAGTGTAAACAAAGAGGGGCGCTGTGTCATA
>Ga0210059_1000687_pt1 | contig 45633 bp, 26 predicted proteins | sample Ectturendosymbi2_FD_188042 | JGI IMG/M metagenome (GOLD analysis project Ga0210059, IMG submission 188042) | Ecteinascidia turbinata endosymbiont from Florida, USA - Sample 2 (SPAdes) (version 2) | ecosystem: Host-associated > Tunicates > Ascidians > Unclassified | place: Key West, Florida... | reverse complement strand
GGACGCTTCCACATTATCTGCAGATCTTGCACTCAATTTCCTTCCACTAGATGGCATCTCTGATTTCTTGCTACGTTTGTTTACAGTTCCATAGCTTTGAAAGTTACGATACCACAGGAATATCTGGAATTTTCCAGGATAAGTGCTGAAATTAAACTTTCTGCGGAAGCGTGTTTGAACAGTCTTATAAGATTTAGTCTGTATATAAGTCGTGACGCAAAAGACTTTTTCTTCTAATTTCCAATCCATGGGGTTTAAATATTATTATTGTTGTTTATAACTGCTATCAAATCTGAAAAATACAAAAAAATAGGGTTAAAATCAACATATTTATCAGCAATTTTATGGGTTTCATTTATTTTGAGACACCGTGTAATATGCAGCAGTAATTTTGTTTAGGTCTTCGAAACTCACAAACTGAGTCGTATCCAAATTTTGAACTCGGAACCGTTGGGAGCACGTCACAGTCAAAAAATGATTACGAGTCTGATGAAGTTATAGTAAGTTCAATTCGAGACTGCAGTATAATGTTTTGATAAAAATTGAAGAATCGCATGGTTCGTAACCAGTTGTGAAAGAGTGTGTTTTGTTCAGTTCTACGTTTTTGTTTCAATGAGCATTTTGATGTTTCCAATCTATTTCTTCAATGTGAAATTCTTTGCTTCCAACAATCGAACGTTGCTGTTGAAAAATCCCTTACAACGCTTCATGAAACAGCTATATGGCAACAATATTATGAGTCCAATTTTACAACGAAAAATTATAACACAATGTCTGCTAACTCAAGTCAAACCATTGGCTCTAGAATTGCATTGAATGCACAGAAGCTTTCCATATTAGTCTATATTTAAATGGAAACCATAACAAACGTTGTTTTACGAATTTTCGCTCTTGCTTCATGTAGGAGTAAGTTACGAACCCTGTTAATTTATCTTTTTCTGTTTATGCAGATATATACTAAATCTGGATATCCTTCTTGTGTAGAACAGGACGAGACGTTAAACAGATACTTTGCAATAGGATCCAGTCTTCTAAGTGGCGTTCTCGTATTTTTGGGAATAATCATGGACAAGTATGGACCCAGGATGATTCGTTTGTGTGGCTCGTAAGTAGAAAATTCTTGCGGTCAGAATGCAGATCACACTAAAAAGCTTCAAACAAATCTTCAGTGAGCAAAATATAAAAGATATATAGGGTAGAAAAATTTTTTTCACATAAATCCAACTTTGACATTTCTTGGATCGAGGATTCATGGAACAAGTTCCATAGAAACCTATTGGTTTTACAGTTTATTGGTAAGTAGTAACCGTTACCGTAGGACATTTCAAAGTTTGCAGTAATTGCCGCAGCTTCATGGCTTAATCAAGTAACATGTGCACTTTTTGTTCAGAGCACTTTTTGCCGTTTCCTGCGTCTTATTTGCTGTTGGAACAATGGATACGAAAAGTAAGTGACGGCACTGTTGATACATTTTGGCGTTGCATGAAAGTGTTTTACAAACGAAATCCAAGTGAAAGTTTTGTGCGCAGTCTTTCTCTTATATTCAGCGTTGCTGTCTTCATTACCGTAGTTAGTTTTCATACCCTTTTTCGCCGGCAAAGATCACGCTCCACGGGGTAAAACGATAGCAGGTGACATGTCATTTGTATAAACTGTGATCACATTCCAGCTTTTTCATTCATTTTCACGCGCTTTTTTCTGCGGAGGGTTGTTGGGGCAGAAGCCCTAGGAGGATTCGAAATACCTCACAGTGAACAAAAACGCAGGTAGTTCTGCTGGCTCCACACCAAGACAGGATAAAGCAAGGTCGCTGATATAGCTACACTACCTGATCCTTGACCGACATCTGGGTCGCTTTCCCGTGGGTTTCACCAGCAGGACTTGCCTCATCAATTGCACATGAGACATTCTGGCTACTTGGCCGAACCAACTTACCTGGGATCTCTCGACTGGTTGAAGATGCGACTTGACATTTAGTGCTTTACGAATTTCCCAGCTGCGCACTTTGTCTTCAAGTGTCACACTGTGAACTCTTTGCAAACTCCCATCGCTGCCGTTTGTATTTGGAATAAAATTCTTTCAGTCATTAACCAAGATTCATGAAAGTAGGTGATGGTAGGAATGAAGGTAAGTTTGAAAACTAATAGCTTTGGAGTATTTGAAAGCTCCCGTTTCGTGATCAAAGAGAGATGAAGCTCACGCACAACTGCGTTTGTTTTGCGATCTCGTGTATCAATCACTTTCGGCGGAGATTAGCTCAGTGGTAGAGTGTCGGCCTCTCAGTTCGAATGTTGGGTGTTTGATCCACAGCCACTGATTGACTCGCGATAGCGCTCCTTCGGGAAAAGCGTCGCATTGCAGCATCCCATTTTATTTGTTGGACACTTCTGGCCCTGACACGTTGCGTAGGCCCTGATGGTCTTTGAAGACGTAAGATACAGACCGCCAGGTGGTGTTCGGTCGAAAAGTCTGCTCTTTTTTTGACACGAACGCCCCGCACTGAATGGGACACGCCACCTGACACTATGCGGAAATCAATGAGTGACTGTTGACCCAATGACCAGGTGCACACGTGCGCATCTGTCTGTTGGAAAGACGTATCAGATATGCACAGTGCTTTGTTACAGCAAACCTGCAGCAGGAGCCTTCCATTATCATTACCTCATCATCGCCATGTCGCCCGATGACACCCTTCCCTACCACATCAGCGTTCCTAGCGTATCTATTGAAGTCTCACAAAACGACAGTGGATTCATTACTATAATCTATAATCCCATTGCAGGATATCACTTATTGCGTTCATGACTTGCTGGTATAGTGCACTTGCGTTTGGGCCAAGTATGCTAAACAAGTAGCAACAACCGCTCTGACAGCGATCTACAATTTGCTTTACCTTGATTACTTTGGCGAATTTCATGGTAGGAGTTGTCCAAATTTTACCGTTGGTAAGAAGGGTCGCGCCATTTACACAGCAATTTTCGCTGTATAAGGGCAACACAGGATTGTGTTTCAGCAGGCTGTGTAGGTGATGCTTTGCATTGCGTTTAATGTAATCAATCATGCTATAATAAGTATACCTGAAAAGCAAAGGAAATGCATTCTGCTATCACGTTTCTTCATAAGACAGAACCGACTACGTTTTGGTTGAATATATGAAAACTCTTTTTACGTTCGAATGCGCCAAATTTCCAAGCTCATGTGACGGTTAGTAATGTCGCATTACATTTTCGGGAATGCTAGATGGGGAAGCGAATTACAAAACGTGAAGTAGACAGTATCTGGCTAATGCTGCCCATCAACATGTTCTGTTTTCACTTAAACATAATAGTGTGCATTTATTTCTTGAATACTTCTTTCATTCATCCTCACATGCACGCTGAAATTTGCTGTCCATATAAGTTCACAAGCTCTCTAGTACAAGGGTCCACAAACGTTTTGGCACTGCGGACCGGTTTTTGCCTGGCATTATTTTGTAGTCCGGCCCTCAATAAAATAAGTGAATATTTGGCACATGCAAATTTATTACAACTCGTAAGTCATCACGACACTGATTGAGTGAGAGATCTTGGCTTGCTTTGCCGCAACAAGATGCTCCGCCCTGTAAGAGTTTTGGTAGTTGATTGCACCAGCAATCTCTTCCTTATGTCAGAGGTTCCAGTCGCTTTTGGACCAATTTGGTCTTGGATTTGATTTGCAAGCCCCGGTAACAATTTCTTCACGGACAGGCACAGAGCCGCCGCCAGGTGTTTGCCGATCCCTGGTTTAAAGTCTTGTCATGAACCGTCTCAGTGAAAAAAGCTGAGGATCTCTCTCCTTTCATCGATGCATTCAATTCGTCCTTGGTGACTTATTTCAGATCTGAGCATATTGATGCTACCTGCTGTTTTGCTTAATGGCATGGGTGGAATAACATTCGCATTAACAAGCTTTCCGGTGGCAAATTTGTTTGGAAATCGCCAATCCACTATGATATCTTTGATGATGGGATCGTATTGTGGATCAGCTGTTTTTTACATGCTTCTAAAGGTATGACTCGCTTGAATAATTGGGGTTTGGAAACAGCCCTACGCATACACAGGAGGAGACTAAACATTCTGCTACAATTACGTTCTTAGCCATTTTTAATATAACAGAGTGGACGTAGGATTGGCCAAGATCTAGCGCTGTGTTCAATATGAAAATTGGGCTAAACAGCACATTGCTTATTGTAAGGGAAAAAAGTAATTCCTTTATTGATAATTGAGTTTAGAGGGGTCCACAATGAAATTATTTGGTCTCTCACCCTGGGGTTGGCACCGTCACGATACGATAAAAATTGTGACACAATTAATTTTGCAAAGCATAGTTTTCAAGGAAGTGTTTTGTTGTACGAAAAGAATAATAGTTTGTTTTTAATCCTATCAAAATGTCTCTGCAATTATTTATCTTAATTATTTATCTTTTTCTCTACGTTGAAGTATTTCGGCGTTTAAGATCAAATAGCCTTCGCCCCGGGCTAAACGTATTGGTCTCCTGACATGCCTTCAATGTTTATTTCCCTAAAATGTACTTAATACCCGCAATTATAATAAAGCTATTTGAAACATATCCATAAGAGTAAAGAGTCAAGTACTAAATCGACAAAACAATTCCGAAACTGAATTATTTAATTTGAACCTTAAAACTTTTTCCTGACAAACTGCAAACTGCAATATGTTTTTAGGTTTTCTATGATGTCGGAGTCTCTTTTGAAGCAATCATGCTGTTTCATGGTGGTCTTGCCTTGCTTGCATTCATTAACTGTTTCTTCAACGTACCGTCAGGGAATATTCCCAGTCCTCAAGAGATGTCCTCAGAGTAAGTGAACGTGTCCTTTTTTGTACTTGCACATTTGCACGAGACTGTACGGACAGGTGGAAAGCATTGGAGAAATAATACAATCAATACAGATTGTTTGTTTCTGCTGTGCACGAATGAACTAGCTGATGTTGAAAATGAGCAACATAGTATTCTCTCACTGGTCAAAATGCTGTTGGTACGATGACGCAAGAATATGTACCAAATACGAGCTTTCCATGGAAAATTGGTAGATATTACGACATTTCCAGAATAAAGGTAATAGTTTGTTTGCACGAGATTTGAAAAAGGAACTAGGAAAATAGCAAGAGAGAGAAGAGCACATAAAAGGAAAGATAACTTTGGATCGGTATGATCTACATTTAGTTGTTCTTTGACAAATGCAAGCTAACATAACGACGTGATCACTAGATCAAACGGTAAGGAAGCGCTATTTCATTTAGCCACTGAAACGTGTTTGAATCAATGGCACAACGCTGTTTCATAATTTCTCCACTTGCATATTAATGCATAGAAATTGCCTAATCATGTGTTGAGCCCAGAACAAGCAGCTATCACGCGCAGATTGTAAAATACAACTGTCATCATCAATAACGAAATAACCAATACTTGCGGTTTGCTAAGGCATTAGCATGCTACTTGTTAGCTGCAGAAATTATTCTTGTTACATTGCAGATTCGTTAAATAATTTACTTGTAGAAATGTACAGCTAATTGATGAGAACAGACAAACTACCTGTACCAACGCAATCTCAGTCATTTTCACTTCAACATATTTGGTAGATTTTCGTGCAAACACAATGCAAATGATTTGCCTCCAACTAAACTCAGAAAGAGACAATTTTTTTCCAGAAAACAGCACACAAAAATCTGTTGAACAGTGTAACACCAATTGCCTCTTGCCAAGTACACAGGAGAAACACGTATGAACAAGCAAACGTTTTTCGCAGATCTGTATCAACTGGTCAACCGCGGTCTCCACAAAGTTTTTGGAAAGTGCTTTTGACACCTTGTCTTCTCTTGAGTCTTGTAACGGTGTGCGTGACACAGTTGCGGTTGATTTCTTACATGGGATGGTTAGAGCTCTCTTTAAAATGGTCTTCGAAAGAGCTTGGTTTCGACGAAGAGCAAACTAGTTACGCAGGTGATGAAAGGAATTATCATAAATTTTGTAAGCTGTATTTGCGAAGATTAAAAAATATTGCTTGCGTGGATTTAAGGAATTTTTTCTGCACATAAATGGCTTTGAATTAGTAAGAGAACGCGTTTGTGCATTTATCTCATTTTAACACTTTTGAAAGTGTTTCAATATTTTTGCTTCAACGCAACTGTGATGATTGAATTGCTGGTGGGATATACGTTTTAATGAATCTGCAATTGAATTGCGAAGGTGTTTTTCAGTCACTTTCTACACTTTTCTGTTTGGACTTTTCCAAATCAACTGCTTCTTCATGTCACCTGTGATCGGTATACTGCTCGACTGGAATATGAAGAAAGCTAGCAAAAAGTTCAAGTATGATAATGGACTGATAATGAAGCAGAGGGTCATGAACCTTTTCCGGGCTTTCACTATCACTAACGTTCTTCTGACTCTTTTCGGTATTGTCGTATTATTTGATACGATTCTTCCACTGCAGGTGAGCTATGGGCAGTGTTTTCTCATATACTAGATTAGGCACTCAAGGTAAAATATTGTTTGAAAGGTCTTTAGGCCTCAGGGAAGATAACAGAATTTACGAGAAGCAACAATGCAATTAATTTGCAATCATTGTACAGGTGATGTATTGAACTGTGAAAATTATTCAAAGTTCTTTAGTTGCTGATTATGATCCTTAGACACAGAAATAACCGAAAAATAGATTTTGCACTTCCGTTTCATCCAGATTTTTGAATGATGAAATAATTTATGTTGCTTGAATGAACGAAATCATCAGTGAAGTATCATCATCCAAATATAGTAAGGTTGGCAGGATTGCACAAGATGATTCCTTTTTCCATGAATCACAAAATGAAGCTCTTCGGCACTTTGGTCTACTTATTTCCGGTTCTTACGCATTAGAAACGACATTTTCTATTTCATTGCGATTGTCATTTGGTGTGAGTTAAAAATGCAAGATGTGCTGCCAATTTTACTTCCAATATATATTTACTATTCCTACAATTTAACATTATCGTTGAACATTTCAAGAAGTGTAACAAAAAACGTGACTTAAAATATGTTCCTTCGGCTCTACTGTGTTTCCAGTCAAATTATTTCAAAAATTCCGTGTAAAATGTTTCTTCATTCTCGGCTAAATAACATTTTAATCAAGAAAACTACTTCATGGTTCATGAAAAAGGTGACCTGTTTAGACTATTTGTATGTGTCATAGTTTAAGACACTAAACCCTTTTACGTGACCGTAGTGTGAGTGTTTTCATAAGTTGTTTAAATTTGCTTGTCACAAAAGTTAACAAAGATTTTTAAATGGATTCTTGTTTCATCACTTCTCAGGAAAATATAGTAGATGTTTACGCCATTGTCAACATTGATACGTCTTTTGTGTTCTATGGAAATATAATTATCCGATATCTTGTTTCTGTGAAATGCATTAAAGCAACTTTTAGTTTGAAGCTGTTTTGCAGATTCCGTTCCAACATACATCAAAGCGTCTTAAAACCGAAATGTTAGATTTGCAACTTGATTTCTACTGCAGGAAAAATTTTGATGAAATGTAAAAGTTTGTTTTGTTCCTTCAACATCAACTTACCAATTTTTCAGGTTGTTGCTTTCATCATCCACACTGCTGTTAGGACGTTTCTTCATTCGTCAATTGGAAGCCTTTATGCTTGCATGTAAGAAACGATACATGCCTGCTTTTTTATTTCTTATTTATTTCGTGGTACCTATGATTGCCATATATTTGCTTTCATTGAATGTATAGCTGCATCAAGAGACGTTGATGCTACATTTTGCATTACATTTTCAACAAGATATTTGGTGGTTTAGAAAAATGATTTGATGACCTTCAATACAGTATATGTTCAAAGATTTTGTCTAAACCTTTGTTTGTTTGAATAACTAATTGTTTTATATGCGGTTCCGCATCTTTCCTGATTACTATTGTTCACCAATTTTTATATGCTCAGAAACGGTCTGAAAGACAGGTATAACATAAGAAATCCCGTGACAGGTACCGCGCTAAACATTTTGGCAAGTTGATTGGATTGGAATCATTGATTGGAGCATTATTTACATTACTTCAGGATCCTCTGTTTGTTTGCATCAATTCAGTATTTGGCGGAGACCCATTTTGGGTGAGTTCCGCTTTTCATCTTACCCGTTGTGAATGTTAGTTTACCACTGACAACATAGTCGACTATGGCTATGCACAAATCACATAGAACTTCAGATTTTGCGAAAACAGCGAATTGCGATGGTGATTTCAAGTTGAGTTTGGTGCAAACCTTGTTTGACTGTTACGTCCAAAAGTTTGAATTTTTGTTTTCAGCAAATGGTCAAACTGCTGATGCGAACGTTTTTAAATTTTGAAGAAAGAACCAAAAAAGAGCTACTCTCAAATGCAAAATTTTAAGGAAGGCGAAACGATTGTCTTTCGTGACATTAGCGTAGAATGGATTGTATGCCGTTGAAGCTTCATAATTCCAACATGACCGAAATTAGTGTATTTCGCTCAATGTTTGAGTCTTAGCAAAGTTTCCAAGACTTGACAATCAAACACTTTTCCAACCGATTGTCCGACGCGTAAAATCATGCCGTTTAATGCGTTTGACAGTATAATTTTGGGTCAAAATTCATTTTCGCACTGCAGTTTATAATTTATCCGGAATTTGCTTGGACTTACAAATTTGAATAATTTTTTCAGTATCTGCTATTCTTGAAATGGAATGGGAAGAGGTTAAACGTGAAATATTTAAAATGTAATAAAAATCTGACAGCTAACACACGCTTTTCCTGACAATGTAATTCAGACGTATACCCACAACTGATGTATTTATGGGATGGTTCGTGTATATTCTTCTTCAGTTGCTGTGGAACACACAATTTGACTATGCGCATGAGCTTCAATTCTAGAACATATTTTAATTATCAAATTGTGTGTTTATCTTTTATAACATGTGTTTGCTTTTGCGTAAAGGTTAATATTGGTCTTCTCGGCGCAACCCTTCTTTGCTTTGGATTGCCACTTTACTTGTGGTTGTTTTCAAGACGGATAGATGTGTCATCACGTCGAGAAAGTTTTACCAAGCAAGAGTTAGAATTGATGTGAAAAAGAAAAAAAAATGAACTGTTTTGCGTCGTGGCGTCTCCACAAGTTATAACACATGCAACTAAATTGAATCAATTCTGTCAAAGAATGTGGAACTGAGTGCAAGAAAGAAAGCACAAAAAGAGAAAAGAGACAAGCTTGGATTGACCATTGAAATCAAAAGTGGAATGACGTATTCGCTCATCATTTCGATCATTAGTTTGAATTTCTGGACAGATTTAGGGAAAGTCTGTACGCACCTCGACATTCTCCAATCATATGTGTCAAACGAATGACGCAAAACAACCTACCAACGTTTTTGCATCATGGTTCATTGAAAGTGATCCATCAATTGCATGTAATGAACCTGTGAAATATACAAAACTAATTTAAGGAATGAGAGCTACAATTTATATTTGCTGAAAGTTTTGATGGTTCAGAATATTGATTCAACTTTAGTCTTTTTGAGAACATTCTGTCCATAACAGCGTATATGGAAAAGATTTAGTGTCTGTTGCCTACTTCGAATGAACGTATTTTAAAGTCACTTTTTTCTCTATCGTGGCATTGGTAAATAAATCCCAATTGTTGCTGGGAACTAATCATCCAAAAACCATTTTTCAGTAAATATCTGATTACATGTGTTGCTATTTTTAAACACGTTTTCAGACTATTGGATTAAGCTATGTGTGAACTTGGATTTGTATGCAGAGTTACTTGTAAATAAGTGAGATTTTCTAAGAAATTCGAGAGGGATTCCTGGAAATATGCAAACCACACATTTCTCGATGAACACACACTTTTGTGAAAACCAGACTCTATAAATAACTCACAAACAAAGCATAGGGGAAGGTGGGGCACAGTAGAACTAGGGACACAGTCGTCTTTTTTCATTTGTTCAAGAAGTTGAAAACGTTGAACTTTGAAGTTTCCATGGTGTTTAGTCTCATAACAGCCGTAGTACTAAAGTGAATATTTCCTTGATAGGCCGTTGTTATGAGTTGCAGAGCAAGTCATGTTTTTGCTACCCAAAAGTAATTTATAAAATCGCATTTAGATTTGGGTTTTGCCCATGTTATTCAAAACTTCTGTTCTGAGTTTTTGTGACGTTGTAGTCAGGGCAGTGCAAGATTATTTGGTAATGCCAGTTTGTAAATTATTTTTAAGTTGAGTTGGTACGTCTTCATTTTATTTTTTATGCATGCACGGGGCACATCTGACCAAACAAACGGGGCTCTCTGAGCACATTTCCACTAGGTAAGTTTATACAAGGTAAAGCTTGAGGTGTTATATTGAAATACTTTTAGTCTATGAGCATTTTTAGGTGTATTATGTGCTTGAAAGCACATTATATTTGTATGGTAAAGCAAGAAGGTCAGCACACTGCCTTGGTTTCATTTATTGTTTGGTAATCACACAAATTTGTTTTGCCTTGCACTGATTGTGGGTAATCAGAATGTGACAAAAAGTGGGGAGGCAGTCAGCAAGTGCCTATTCTGTATGGGATATCACGTGGAGATTATGCAATGCATGCAACCCAACTTTTGTTGACCGGCCAAGTGTTCCCCACGCTCATGTCAGTTGTGCCCCAGGCACGGGGCACATTCGACAGAAAAAGTAACATTTTTAAATTGGTTGCAAAATTTTGTCTCAAAGGGTTATTTTCATGTTTTGGCATGATATTGTGTCAATAGAGTGGCTTTATTGTGTGACAAATTCGAGCTTGTTTGGACTTGAATTGAAGTAGCACTGGTTGAAAATGCAATAAAGCGTGGACTGTACCCCACCTTCTCTTACGCAGTACTTTAGTTCACAGTATCAAAATAGCATCAAAGTTTCTTTGATTTCGAGCATTCACATTCCTAAAACCCTAGCGTCAATATTGGGTTGTGCTTCGGTTTGCGAGTGAATACTTGGAAAAATAACGCAGTTGCAACAACCTTTCATGAAATTGAAATCCAATCAGAAGTCCCGTACCACTATAAGGTAACCACAGAGAAATCCAGAAGATTTCAAAGCAGTACAAATTTACACCAACGTTCGTCCGCTTGGAAAATAACAACACACTGCTTTGATGTCAATGTGATACCGAAATATGAGAAGAAATATAAAAGTTTTTGTGAAAAGCCTGTGAAATTTGTAAGATTCTGATTACAGATACTGTATGTTGCAACTTCAAATGGATCTCAGTTGCGATGGCTTGTCCACATGACCAGAACGCGCTAAGTAGGATTTGCGAGGCATATCAGCAGAGCAGAACTACAAGAGGTTGCTGAAAACCGTGAGGTATTTCGACCCTTCATAGGGATACTGCCCCTGCTACCTTCCCCAAACAAAAAGCGAGAGTAAAAATAAATTAATGACTAAGGAATAAACGTTACTCCGAATCATTACAAATAGTAGCGTTTTGAACTAGACAAGAACTGTAGTGCAGTTTTAAAAGGTCCACGTTTTGTGTAAACTTTCGAGGAATCAGCAGCCCGTGCTCTGTTTTGTCTATATGCGGTTATTCAAACTTACACATATTTATATTCAAGTGACTCTCTCCACAAGGACGGTAAGCAAGAAATTCATCAGCAAAAAAATTGATATTAAATCGATTTCACGTAAAACCACGCATTCTTAGTCCAAACATTTGCAAGCAATGCTTACGTGTGAAACATTAAAAAGCTAAAGTAAGAACAGAGAAAGCAGGACCCGCTCAAGACTAAAATTAATGAATCAGAACACAAGCTGCGTAAAGACGGGAAATACATATTCCACAAAATAATTGGTTTCACTGGAATATCACGACTTACTGACGCCAATATTCGAGCAATTCAACACAGCCATTAAGTATTGATGGGTGCAACTGCCCAGGGTTAACTGATTTGCAGGCTTTTTCGCATATGTGCAATAGTACCATATTTTTGAGATTTTATGCTTTAGCAATTACTCCGAACATTGAGTTATTTTGAACTTAAGGTGTGTTCCACGATTTTTCGCGCATCACTGGGAGTAATAATTCAAGGGGCAGGTAAATTATAAAAAGCAATTTCAAAAAAACATTTTCGAACAGGCAACCTTTTCACTGTAAGTGCCATGCAGATCGTTCCTAGGGTACATCGGTAGATTCTAAACTTATAGATTTGTAACGTTTGACTTTCTTAGGAACAGAAAACATTCATTTAGATAGTTTAAGAGCAAAAGTTAACATCGGTAGATTCTAAGCTTATAGATTAATCTGTAACATTTGTCTTTCTTGGAAACAAAACACATTCATTTAGGTGGTTTAACCATTTCGCCTATTGCTAGTAAGTAGGTATGTTTTGGGCATTGACTTGCATTTTTCAAAATCCCTAGTTTTGTGGGGTCTTTGCTTGGACCCTCTGTGTTCCCCTGTCTCTGTCGAAGCCCCTTGCCCCCCTGCCAAGCCTCCGCTGCTCATCAGACCTCCCTTGTCTTTCCCAGGGCCCTTCTGCTTTCCCTTGTGCCTCTCTTTCTGTCCTCATCCCCGAAAACCATGAGCAAGAGTTTGTATTGTGTTGGGTTGAATTATTCTCTTGTCATCATTAACAGAAAAAGCTATTTTATTCACTTGTTCTGTGGAGACATTGTGTTGGCGACTTCGAATGACATTCATCTTCCTGGACACTCCTTTTCATGAGAACAAGACGTCTTTGTAATCATTGAAAGAAATTTGGTGAAATCATCAAAGAGTTTTTTGGCTTGCGAGCGAAGCTCTGCGCAATCAAGAAACTTGATGGTGAAGAAGAAAAAAAAAGTGTAAGGGTGTCAAGAGAAATGTCATAAGAAACAAAATTTCTTTCAATAATTACAAAGACGTCTTGTTCTCAAGAAAAGAAGTGTCGAGGAAAATGAATGTCATTCGAAGTCGCCAACACAATCTCTCCACAGAACAAATGAATAAAATAGCTCTCTCTGCCAATGATGACAAGAGAATAGTTCAACCCAACACGATACAAACTCTTGCTCATGGTTTTCGGGGATGAGGACAGACAGAGAGGCACAAGGGAAAGCAGAGGGGCCCTGGGAAAGATAAGGGAGGTTTGGTGAGCAGAGGAGGGTTGGCAGGGGGGCAAGGGGCTTCGACAGAGACAGGAGAACACAGAGGGTCCAAGCAAAGATCCCACAAAACTAGGGATTTTGAAAAATGCGAGTCAATGCCCAAAACATACCTACTCTAGTATGCTATTTTCTTGTGCAACTTATACGCATATCTGGAAATTTACGGCTATGTTTTCCACTTTATTTCAACATTTTGATTAGATAAGCATTGGAGTAGAAAATCCAACTTTGCAAGAACATGCGGAAACAATTTGTGTAAATTCACACAGTGTTGCTGCATACGTTTGGTGAAATCTGCATTAAGCAGCAATGAAAATATACTCCTTCACCCCATTAGAGAAACCGCACCTTTAATTTGATTGACAAAATAGTATTCTGCGTAAAAGCAAGTGGGTCTAACATTTAAATATCTGAAACTTCCAGGTGCAATGTCTGGCCAGTCCAGTGTAATATAACCTTCCGTGAAAACGTGTTGAATGGTGGAAGAGTAAAATTGAAAGGTGCAGTTTCTGCGGACCAACAGAAAACATTTTATGTACACATGTTTACGAACCACTGGTCTGAACTTTGTGCTTCTCGATAAGTGACAGCTTGAAGTTTCTAACACAGCTTATATGTGTGAAACCATAATTGCATTTCCCTGAGCTAAGTGGGGGGAGCCAGTGCATGAATGCAGTAGACGTAATCTTGCAGGCGTTCGTTTTTGCAGTTCCTTCAAAGAGGATCTTTCATGACGTGAAACATTCCTCATGACCACGTTACAGTACTGTATATGTATATATGCATACAGTAGAAAAATTACTTTCAGTCATTCCTTGACTCGTTTCATCCGTTAACACCACTAAAAGCATAAATAGGTTTTGAAAATAACACGCAACGTTTTGAGGTGTTTTGCAGATGTTTTTCAACTATTTTCTCACATTTAAAAGGAAAGACAGTGGCGAAATCCGTGGCAATGACAGCATGACGACAATTCTTGTTAACCAATTCATCGTGGTGCGTTCCCACAAGGATGGCGAGTAATTCCATGAACGTTTTCTGTGAGACTGGAATGCAGCAAATGAGCGATAAAGGCGAAACACTCGGATTCCCTGCACAATTTCGTTGGAATAAACTGGACTTCGATCAGCGTTTGTTGACCACTGGAGTTGACCAAACCATGTCGCGATTGGATCAAGTAGTGGATGAGGCCATTACTGTTTGATTTGAATCGAGTTCACATGCGGGTCAGGCTATTTTATGTTTGATAAATATTTGCTAGACGACGCACAGCTTGTGCGAAAAGCCACTGGCACCAGCATATCGAAAAACAAAACCTTTCTAACCTTTCCTTCGTAGCTAATTCCGTGATAATTTTCGGATGTTGCCGATCTTGCGATGAGTTAAACTAGAAGCTATATTTTGTTACATGGTTTACATTTTCTTACCGTTTGAACTCAAGTTTTCAAAATGATTCAGGAGTAACTTGTTTAACAATACCTTGCTTTGAAATTTGGCTTGAAATACCAATCCAAAACACGAGTAAGGTAATTGCACAAAACTGGCACATGTTTTCATTAACAATTTCATCACCGAAACCAAACTTCAACACACGACAAAGTTGAATTGAATTTCTATCACAAGAAATGACTTAGCAAGCAACTTCCATTGTTGTTGACGCCGAAGCCCAATTGTGATACCTTTGTTTTCAAAGTTTTTATAACCTTCAAACTTAAGCATTTCAGTATACAGTAGATAAAATTCATTAAAATATACGAAGTAAGACGATCGATAATACAGAAGTATTATTGTAGTTAGATGTGAATGGAACCAAGGGCGGATCCAGGGGGGAGCAATTGGGGGGATCGTCCCCCCTAAAACCTACAAAAGTAGCCTTTTTTCACCATGATATTTTACAATTCGGAAAGACATCTGACTGCCAAATATTACTGAAATCGCCCCCCCTAAACTTACGGGTTGAATCCGCCCCTAAATGGAACCAACCATTTCAACGCTTACGCTACCAAACGTATTGTACATGTACGCTTTTTGCGGTACGTTCTAATATAAACAAACAATTTAAACATACCAACAGAAGGATACTACACATTCTTTCTTATTGGCAAAAGAAACAACCCTGAAACCAAGAATAAACAAATGGTATTTCAGTGAATTCATTACTTTTTGCATTGAAGTTAGCATGTTAAGTATGCTTTGCCGTTTGATTGACTTCCTGTGGTTTGGTAACTGCGACATTATTTTTCGACAGTCATAATGACTGTCTCTTTATCTCTTGGACAGTTTTTCTTGCTCCCACTCATTGGTGCACGTCTAAAACAGAATGATTGCTGTAATTTCCGAAAAGCACTTGAATGACTGCACGTTACGAAACAGTGGGATTGTGGGACAGCAGCAAACTTTTCTACTACGTTCATCAAGAAAAATTTTCTGTAACACAGACTTAATTTTACGTTTTCATCAAGACCTCATACAGAATCATTGAAATCCAATAAAACATGTCTTATCAATCTTTTTTGCAACCAACATTTGAAATTTGCACAACTTTCAAAAAGAATCTCCTGAAAGTATCAGCTTGCAAGAATACGGAAGGCGAGAAGATAGGGTGCAATACTTCCATTGCAATTTTACGTATATGTCAACTTGGTTAATGTCGTTGTAGACAAAATGATAATAAAGTTATTTTACCTGCATTTCTGCATGTGGTGAAAATGCCTGTGATATTGTTCTGCATGATTGCGTCCACAATAACCGATAGTGCAGTAATATTTTGTTTCGGTTCTGTTTGGTAGTAGTGTCTTCTTAGGGCTGAAACAGTTTTGGTGCTAGCCAAGGATACCAACAACACTAGATAATTGCAGTGTTCACATTTATGCTGAAGTAGATACACAATAGTTTTACGCATTTTGTGTTATGCATACAGTTGTGATTGGGTAATTGTTGTGTGCATTTTATGCTGTGTTGTGGTTAAATCGGGCTTACATATTTTATGGTTTTGTCGTGTCGCAATTCCATAGTCCTACTGTGGAGTAGACCTCATGCAGCACATTTGTTCCTGTAGCTTTTCAGTCCGTGCAGATTTTGACCTAAAGTCGGGCTGTTGAAAAGAAGGCGAAGATTTAGCAATTTACCAGCAGTGGCGGATCCAGGGGGAAAGTTTGGGGCAACTGCCTCCCCCGAAACATCTATGGCGCCCCCTCGAATGGTGCCCCTTTGCTATAAATGCGCACCTTTTTGATGCCCATGGAAGTAGAAACAGACATAGAAAAAATAAAATACTCTACAATAAATAATGTTTTTCACTTGGTTAAACGTCAGGATTTACGGGCCCGACTTTACCCAATCTCTTACCAACAGCGTAAACAATGCCATTGTTTCGTAATAGTACCCCTATATCGTTATTTCTTTGCTGCGTGAGAACTGCTCAGTGTTGCCAACCGCACGGTTTTCCCGCGAATTTGGGCTTGTTTTTTGGTGGATTTGTGTTTTTTAAGACTTGCGGGCTGCTTGTTTTTGGGCTTGTTTTGATTAAAATCTGCTTGTTGTCTGGGCTTATTTTTTGTAGATTTCTGTTTTGCGGTTTGCTTTTTTTCAAATTTTATGGCACTTTTGCTATTTCAATTTACTACTAAACGATGTTTAGGCGTGTTTTTGTGCAAATTCGCAGATTGTGGGCTTGTTTTTTAGGATTTTCTTTGCTGCTTTTGCATTTAATTCACCTGTTGGTTTTTTGTTTTTCGAATTTTCCTACCCAACGCAAGTTGGTCTTGTTTGTTCTGTTAAATTACCTATTTTGGGCCTGTCTTTAAAATTTCCTTGCTTCTTTTCACAAAATAACCTGGCATCACTGGAACTCCCCAGACCTACGTTTGTAATCACAAACGCAGTCACTTTCGCTTGACACAGTTATCGACTTGCCGCTGGGCCAGGGGCATAACGAGGTTAGATGGCGCCCGGGGCAAGAAGCAAATTTGGCGCCCCCTTGTTCGAAACAGGTCTTTGGCAAGCTAGTGTACTGTATTGAAGAAAGTACTTGGGACATTGTTTGGACTTTTCGGCGCCCTCAGCATTGATTTGACGCCCTCATGGTGACTCGGCACCCGGGTTATTGTGCCCACCCTTTCCCAACCTCCTTTCACACCAGCGCTGGTCTGTACGAAATTGGTCGATTTTTTCACAAGTTCATTTTTTTTTTAAATTAATGCCTGATGACAGCCTCGAAAGTCAAGGCAACAGTGAAAATAGGAATGAAATATGAAAAAAATTATAACTGACTCAAGATTTAAAAAACTTCCAACATGAAAAAGAAAAACCAGTTTCAGGGCTGTTGCTAGTGCAGTTCGTGAATCCTCAGTGTGTCTGCATCGTAGTTTTGCAACATAAAGGTGTTTGGATGAGTTTCTTGATGAAAATAATTTTCTGATTGAACCATAATGCAGCACGTAAAAAGCTACAGATATATAGCCTACGCAAGCTAACAGCTTGCCACTATGTAAGAAAAATGCATTGAACGTGCTCGATTAGGTCAAAGAATTATGACCAATTGTGCAACTCCTCACTCCATATACATGGATAACGCAGAGGAGCATTGAATTACTGCTAGAGATGGCGCCCGGGGCAAGAAGGAAGTTTGGCGCCCCCTTGTTTGAAACTGAGGTCTTTCGGAAGCTAATGTACATGCATTGAAGTAATTGTGACATTGTCAGGACTTTTCGGCGCCTCCCGCAGTCATTCGGTGCCCAGGGAATTGTGCCCCGCTTGACCTCCGTCGTTACGCGTCTGATTACTACGCGTAGCAATGCAACTCAACAAACCGTGGTGCTCAGCTCTCACCAGAGTCTTACGGCAACCTTTGACTTTAGAGGGGGGCAAAATTTTCAATCCGCCCGAATTTTTGCGCCACTGTGAGGAAATCGAATAGGAAAGTTTTGCAGGGCGATGATTCTGCTTAAGCAACTTGCCCAAACATATCGGTAAGTTTTTCCTGAATTTTTTAAAATCTTGCCCGAATCGTCGCTCCCACCTCGTACGCCTATAGCTCTAACGCAGAAACTTTGGTAAAATACTACCTGTCTACAGGTTGGTGGATTGAATGTATGGTTTCACGGGGTCATAACAATTTTTGCTCAACATTTTCATATTTGCAGTCCAAATTTGGGCAATGACTGCGCTTTTTGCCCCCACTTGGCTACGCGTCAGGCAACAGTGACTGGTGGCTATGTGGTTTTGATCCTTTTGTTGCAATTGCAAACCCGTAGACAACTCACGCTGGCCACGAAAAGACAAGTTTAGCATGTTTAGCGAAATCTGCAACCGACAGGAAAATGGGTAGTTTATTGGTTGTTAGATCATTCGGCTTACATCATATAAATTTGAGCACCAAAGTAATCTTCTGGTGAAAGTTTCTTATTGGTGACTGCGGTGCTGGTCAAGGTTCGTGGTTTTAAATTGGTTATAAGCTGATTCTCCTTCTGGCCTGGCTGGATAGAAGCAGATCCATCGCTAGGTCAACAGCATTGGGGGTGGCTTTGAGCTTGTTCGGGGTCTTTGTAATAGTATACAATAAACGACTTCTTGGGGAGACTAGAGCTTGACTTTGTAAGTATTGATTACGAATTTGGTGTGCTCAGTCCGCTTGTTTCCACTTGTGCTGAACGGTGTCGCAACTGTTTTTGATAACCTGGTCTAGTAGGATTGATGTTTTTTTCTTCACATCAGCAATCAACTGTCGAAAAATGTGAAAAGGTAATAAACACTTGATTGAATATCTACCTTTATAAGTGACGTTAAATGTATTTTAGGGCAATCGGCTTTAAGGCCCAGTGTGAATCCATCATGCGATTATGACATCGTTTTTCATGATAGCCAGCAGAGCTACCTAAAATGGAAGCAGTGTCTTGGCAAATGCCTTTCATTCACGTTTTGTTTTTGAGTTGTCGCTTCAGCAATAAATGAGTTTTTCGTGTACATGTAAATGCACAAGATTCGTTTGGAAGCGTGATCGTCATTTCGCTTTTTATTTGAGTCCGATCGTGGAACATTAGCTGTCACATCCAAGTCTATAAAAAGAACCGTTCTACTTCTAACCAGGTCGGAATGCGTTTCCGACACTGTTCTTCACTGATTTCGCTTGGGATAGTCAAAACAGTAGCAAACGCTAGCGTGCAGCATGCTTTTATAACTTTTAAATACATTTTTTAGTTATACAAGATATGTGTAGCTTGCGAAAAACGAGGCCCACTGTTTGGGACCCGTTTCAAACCTTTCTTGAATTAATGATATAAAGCGCTTTCGTACTGTGGTTATTCCCGAAAAATCGCATAGCTCGACCAACAAAAATGGCCACTTTATGGCCTACAAAAAGTAACCACTTTTGTGTGATACCCAACGATTGCCGCAAATGACTTTTTGGCAAGTGAATACCTTTTTGCCGCCCCCCTATTTGACTGCCCCCCAAACGCCTGGTCTGGATCCGCTACTGTTTACCAGGCTGTTATTATGCAGGTATTAAAGGGTTCACTGCGATGCGATCTGTCTATGACTACTCCTGTATTAGGCAAACTCTCGACAAAGTTTGCTTTTATGGTTGTACGTCACAATGCCAAAACAATACAACAAGATCAGTGAAGCACTGCCCGCAGCAGTTCAGTGTCACCATAATCAGGTCACAATGTTCATTAACCGTCGTCTTTACGCTTTAGTTACCAAACACGTTAACAGCAATGTTTGAATACCTGGAACTTCAACAATAGCATTCACAGAAATGTGTACGAAGAATTTTAAAATAGGTGCAAAATCACCACACACTGCAAAATTTACAAAATGTCTTTCAAGTTATGTAAAAGAATGGCTTAAAATTATGCTCAAATGGATTGAAGTGATGCAGTTTGTGCAGGTGCTGTTCTGGCAAGAGCAAATATTAGTCTAGAAGAAAGCGTTTTGTAAAACAATGTTTCACCAGTAAACACAAATGTAATTCATACGGATGGACAACTTTAAATTTTACGCATTAATTAGTTGCGCAATCTTACCTGGATGGTTCTCCGATAGAGGATTAAGTTTAACTTGTCGTGTTTTCAGCCAACAACAAAAAACATTTCGTTTCAACGGAGCATTAAGAAGCAAGCTTTGTATATTGCCTACGTATTTGAAATACATAGCAGCATTGATAGTACATGCCAATGTCTGTAAACGTGCTGACTGCGTCCAGTTTCAGGTCAAACGTGATGGAAACAGTCTATATCCGTAAGAACTCACACGCGACTTTCTGCAAACTTGATGCTTTTGCATTGTGTTTCCCAGAAAGTTTCTTCATTGTTTTCCTGGTGATTCAAAGACTTTACAAACTTTTCCTCGAGGAATACTCACAATTAGTAGGCATAATGCCTTCAGCTCGACGTCCAGCTGTGGCATTCTCAAACGTTTTTCCTCAATGAGTTTAGCCCCGCATTGCAATTTGTTGTAATCAAAACAAATCCGTGATTCTCAAAGCGGGTGAGTAGCGCTTTACAGTTTTCAACTCAGATAAAAAACAAGCTGTTTCTCGCCACGGTGGTGTGCGAACGTGGCTTGTTATTCAGCGAGTTGCGACGATTCTTTGCAGTTACTTGTGGAGTCGGTTTTAATTACCAAGGATGTGGTTTGTTGCTAAGCGGTTACGTACAATGATCCTATCTATTTAGTACTGTACAGAGCGGACTTTCTCGATCGATTATCATATATAGGACCATAGTCTCGTTTCTTAAGATTTCCTAAATAATATTTTAAGATCTTCTAGATCAATATTTAAGGTTTCCACGATAGTAGTCCCAGATAGCACTGTCGACAGCGTAGTGAATATTAGACGAAGGTGCCCTTGTCACTATCAAATGGATGATTGGTCCGAATTATCAGAATATAAAAAGCATGAAAAGGTTAGAGGGGAAATAACAGCTGCCAGAACAATGACAGATATCTAGTGTAGCTGGGCGGACAACAGATATCCTTTGTTATTCAGAATGCATCAGAAAGCAAATTTCTACGTTTAATATAGCTTTGGCAATGGAGAAGTGTATCGAACCTGCGCTCTTTTGAAAAGGAAATTCATTTTCTGATATGAGACAATCTTTCGTGAGAAATGTCTCTTGAATTTGGTGGTCTGAGGGATGGCTAGAGCGTTTCTATACGTAAATCTGACCTCAATCCTTCAGCCAAACACCGTCGTAGGAGTTACTAAAATTCCTATAGACCTTAGGAATTTGAAAGTTGACCTATTTTCATAAGGTTACTTTCGTGAAAAGATTAGAATTAGCACAAAGGCAGCATAAGGTGTTCCACTACTATACGGCTAGGTTTTAAGTTACATTTACAATGTTGTAAGTGCAACCGATACTGCAATGCAGGTAATCTCTGTAAAGGCAAATAAATTCTCGGTTTTGCTCACTGCTGGAAAATCGGGCATATTTCCAAACAAAGTGCCCAAATCGCAAAGATAATTTCGGTGACAGGTGGGCTACCAGAAACAGTGGCGTGCAAAAGTCTTGTGATGCCCGGGGCGGATACTTAATTGCAGGCCCTATCAAATTCTAGCATTCAGGAATGTGAGAAACACAAGCAAAGCAAAACTACTTCCCCAGATTTTTGCCACGTGCAAGGATTACACCACAAAAACGTGATCTTGAGTGAGAATTGAAGAGAATCTGTGCAAGTCTCGCACCACGTTACGCAACAATAGAAAGGATTTGAACGTTGTAAGCAATGATGACAAAAGGAGAACTCAGAAAGGCATTCAAATTCACAGATCTGGGGGTTTTGTCACCAGAATACCTTTCTACGTTTTTCTTAAGATCTGGGGTATCTTAACAGATAAATTTGCATGAAAACCAGGACAACAAACTCTTTGAAAACAGAAACAGTCAAATCACCAGAAAGAATCACACATGCACAAGCTGGAAACCAAAAAATAACAAATGGTCTGAATGGTAGAGTGAGCAAGAGATACAATGAAAATATAAAAACATGAACTTGTCACTGATTCTGAAAGCTAATGAGGAAGAATTCTTGTAACTTGTGATCAAAGAATCACGAGATCATGACTTGTGACCTGCTACTTATTCTGGAGGTAAAAATGCGGGCGAAACCATCAGTTGTATTCTGTATGCACCTTCCGTACTATGGTATTCTGTTCAAATCTGGGGGTTTTAGTAAGTCTGTATGGGATTTGGGGTTTTCACGTACTATCATCGACAACCCTGGTTATAAAACGTTAGTGCAAGGCACAAGATGTTTGCATGGCAGAGTAAAGTTTAGAACGCTGGTGTTCTGCTAAAAAATAATACGTTTTTCAACGCCTCGCACTTGGTGCAGAAAGTGTTATAACAGCCGCCAATGACGACCTTTCTGAAAAAAATTGACTGCATTATTTTCGTTTTTTGAAACAATTGAAAGCAAAGAATCTATCGCAAAATCGTCACGCATGATATTGTCCTGGGACACAATCTGCATTGCCTGACGCTAGGCGTATGAGGCACCCTCGAAATATAACGCGTTCCTTAATCATAAATCCAACTTTGAACCAGGAAGTTCAGCAGGCCTCTGTTTTTGTTCACTGTACTGTCCGCTTTGTTTTTAAGGTGCTTTTAATAAAATGATAATCAATTTACGAATTGTATAAACGCAATGAATTTAATAATTTTCAACAATGCGTCTCTGCCATTCTCGCACCCCACTTGCTAACATTTACATCACTAGTTTAGCAACGCAGACTCTAAGAGACAATCGAGAGATATTTTCAAGGCAGCAAGTCGCAGATTGAACATAGACTAGAAGGAATTGACCAGCCTAAAAAGGGGGAAGGGAGAGGGTGTAAAGCCTTAAGAGATAACGATGGAATTGTTTCAGCTCTCTCTCGTGTCACTTGATACATTTTCATGTCCCCTCAAGCAAGTTTCCATCAGATACATGCAGTACAGTATGTGTTAGTAGCCTGAAAATACGAAGAAGAATCCTGAGCATTTTATTAAAATATAATTATCGTAATTTAACTCTTTAGGTGCCCCCTACTTGGATTCCCGAAGCCGCCGCCCCGTTCGCCCCTTCTCTGCCCTCTGACCCAGGCGCGTAGCCAGGGGGAAATGGGGCAATTGTCCCCCGCTAATCCCGAAAGTTGCGTCAAAATTTTCAGGTTAAAAAAGCTTTTGGGTGTGTTGTGTAAGCCAAAGAAATACTTCAGTGCAAATCAACATAATTGCTTAAGGAACCTGTCCTTCTTCAGCATTTAGTCGAACCTCATCCAAGCAATATGGTTTACTAATTGCCCATGATTAGTCAAGCGTTGTGTACAGTATAAATGCTGGAGAACAAATATCAAGGCTGACCTTTACACCTGAGGCTTGCTCCCAGTAGAAATTTATGATAATGAATTCAAACGTGTATATAAGCGCTTGCAATCACTACCCGAAAGCAAAACGAGGAGTAACGCTTTTCGCATCTATTTCTGACGCACCAGTTTGCTGTATCCCACCTAATGGTGGTGTAAGCTTCATTTCAAGACCATGGCAAAATTCCTCCCTGATAAGGTTGACGTGCTACGGACACTGTATAATTTACCCTTGTCTGCAGTATCAGCCGTAGCCTTAAATCAGCGCTCGTCAAACTTTCGTTATGGTGGTCGAAAACGTCTTTTCAGTCGCAAGCAAAGGCTCATGCTTGTTTTTGACCGCCAAATTTCGAAATAGTGCTGTATTCAGGTACTTGTTATATGACAATGCTGTGATAATGACACAAACTGTAATGACAAAAACAATGCGTAGTTACCGTCACAAAATCAATGATCCATAGTTTTTACAGTAGCCATCGATTTAGCCCATGCAACCACAACATAGAAAATGTTGCGCGACACACTAAAAACTGCTAAACAGCCCACAATTAGGCCGAGACCCACAGTTTGCCGACAAATACCTTAAATGAACATCGAAGATTTTTGTTTTTGTACAGTTTTATAACTAAAAGCGTGAATATGGTCGTGATATACGCTTCATGCTTTGAAGCGCAAACGTTGTCTTCAAAGCAATCCAGCTTCAGTCATTTTTGTCACGCATTTACGCCATAGATACAGTACTGTTTAGCAACAAGAGCATTAATTGGAGATTTTTATTTGTGATGATTAAACGTGTACTGTGACTGTTCAATCACAATTATGTAGAGCCTTAACGTTTTCATCAATCATTTCCCATTAAACTTGCTTGCTAGTAAAAAAGTTTTGTCAAGCAATCAGAGTCCGACCTACACATATTCTGAAGGTGTTACAACTTTTGCCAGTTGGCCATCCTACAACAAATGTGCAATCATTCAGCTCCCACAGGAAGAGTCAGCAGCAAAATCTTAACGTAAGGAGGAAGATTCTTCTAAAGTGCTGAGGGTATTGACACTACCATTACCTAAAAATAGCTTGCAATCTGTTTTCTCGATAAAGCGCATGTGACTGAAATGAAACTAAATTGAATTTTTCCCAATCGATTGGCATTTGTTCATTAAAAAGTAATGGATTTAAAAAGAACTTCACCTGCTTTCGCAAGAATGGCTAGATTAGGTGTTCCCAACCATTCTTGAGCACGACCTGAATCTACGTTTGGTGAACACCTAGCGATTTCAGCTTCAAACAACGTATGAAAAAATAATTATTGTATGGATGACTTTTTTTGGCAGCAAGTTGCTAAGTCGTTTTTAATGTCAACAATCCACTCTTTTCTCAAGGATGTATGCTACAGACAGACAGAATGACAGACACAAGCAGTGGTAACGCTAGAAATACGCAACTCCTGGTGGGATCACCTCGGCGCGACCCATATTTTGACCCTTCGCCACCCTTGTTTGGGTTTCGACCAATATTTTGTGAACCGCTGGGCTAGATCAACGAACCAACCATTGTGTCAAGCTGCAGCGACAAGTATTTCGTAAATTTAGCGCAGAGCCGTATTGATAATCAATTGTATATTCGTTTTCTTAAATACACCTTTTGTGCAGACTGAGGTGGGTCAAAGATATGCAAGCTTGTTTAGATGACATGTGCAACTTTCCCCAGTTTACAATATCGTCTATATGATATTTGTAAAATGTATTGTTAACTCCAAATAGCCAGCTGAAAACCTAATCGTTTTTGAGAAGCAAGTTTAGTGCAAGTAGCGTACAAAAATGCTACTGCAGTCGCATTTCATAGCGTTTAATGTCATAAAATCCAAACATTTTTCAAACGCGTTGAGCGACCGTGCAGACTTTATGTTTCCAGCTGCATACGTCAACCAGTCGTTCAAGAATTGGACAAGATCCACATCTTATATGCGCGCAAGTTTTGTAGACCTACTTTGGGAGTCGGTGTCTTAGAGCAAACTTGCTGTTCGGCCTCTATTGAACGTGTGTTGGTGTATGTCAGAAGCGTGTAAATATATAAAGCGCAATCTCGATGGCGTTCACTGTGACATCTTGTTCAACTGCAATATTGGCTGCTGAAAGCGTACTTCTGATCTTGCATTTATAGCATCGAGATTTCACCAGCGTTTTTGCAAGGAAGTATTACGAACAAATGGTGGCTTTCTTCCAAAGTAGAAGCCTGGAACTTTACTAAAAAAAAACTTTTAAAACTTTTCAATTAGGCCTACGTGAAAATAGACTGTATTTGCCGGCTGAAATCTGAACATAGTTATTGAGAAAAAAACGCCAGAAAAATGCACGTTTTATGGATAATGCTAGTAAAAACAAGGGGCATTAAATATTTCAATGTTGAGACTTGGATGTTGTTTTCCCCCATCAAAATTTCTGACTACCAGCCTGCACTGACCTCAAACCTGATGGAACTAGAGCACTCCTCGAATGAGGACGAATTCTCTCGATGGTCGCCTGCTTAACCTGGAAACTGTTTTATTAAGAGAACACACATAGGACTTCTCAGTAGACCCAGTTCCACTACTCCACTGAAAGAAACAGTCCTCGGGATAATATATTTGTAAATCCGTTGTTTCTCTTACTTCTTAGTGAGGTCATCAACAAAGCTGTAATGTCACAAGAGAAAACAACCCATAAACTTCTTCGAACTATTACCAAAGCAGATGAAGGAGAATGGAGTTGTCCGTTGGTAGAGAAGGCTCACTTGAGGGACCATCGAGTTGTACAGTTGAATTGTAGAAGAATTTATAGGAAACTTGTAGAATTTTAATAGTCTACAGCAGTGCTTTTTAACCGAGTGAATGTTTCACCCCAGGGTGAATGAAAGAAGAGGGGTGAATGAACGGTGAATGGAATTTCTGTTCTCAATTTTTTGTCTCTTTGATACGTCTGAGAACATGCACTTGTCTTAATTTTTTTACCCAAGGCCCATCAGCAATTGTGAAAAAAACGGCAACTGCAAGGGTTCTAACTTTGTATAATCAACTGTGAGAAACGTATCACTGAACTGAGTCTATGACGTATCAGGGATGGAGTTTACCCAGAGAAACCATGTTTTACTTGCTCGACTAAGTGAATCTTGCTGAGCTCTTCATGAGCGTACTGTACTCTTGTGAAAAAGTATCCACGAGAATCGTAGTGCGTTCGAATGTTTCAGACACCTTAACACTCATCAGAGTATCCTTATCCATCGAAGTGCAAGCCCGATCAATCGTAGTACACACAATCTACGATACTGTACTTCTTTGTTACCAGTTTGGTATTGGTTCCAACCTCTAATATGCGCTTATCTCAGTTGATGACTAGATGATGTCAACGAAATACGTAAAAAAGCACTTTGTTTTGATGGGAGTAAATGCAAATATATAGACGAAATCGATCAGGACACGCCAGCTTCGCAATTTTAAGAACCAGGTTAAAGAAAGTTTAGCGCGGAGAAAGAGTTCCCTTGATGAATTGAAAAGCGAAATTGGAATAATGATTTAAGTATGCGTTTTCTCATCCCAGAAGTGAAGAATCGAGCCATGAGCCGTCGACTCAATGCATGTTTTGTAATGTTTAAATATAGCCACCTGTGTTTTAGCCCATTCAAAACTGCGGTGCCATTTACAAAACAAGCTTTGCGTTTGTCAGAACAAGTACATGAATTTTTTCAAGCAGCAGTACCAGGGCCGCAACCAAAGGAGGCAACTTTTGTCCGAAATTATATTGTCCCGCCCGAAATTTTCGAAAACTTTTATAGTTGTTAGGTACAAAATCTACTTGCAATCATTTTGTCCCCTCCAAAAATATCAGCTGGATGCTGAACGGAACGAATATGTGTGCAAACAGTAAAATTCTCTTCATTAGTTGTAAATGACCCTGCCAGTAAAACACCGTCTACAGTCCTCTTTTCAAAAAGTGCTTGTGCTGGTGAAACGTAAAAAAGTTTTGTGTAGGTGAATCTGTGATCAATCCATCCACCGGAACATAGTATTTCAAAATACTCACTTATAGACAGACCACCTATCAAGTGAAGTGTGATGGACACTGCATCAATGGTTTAAAGGTATGAAACTAGGGTGCACTACAACGCTGTCAATCGTTGCTTACGAGTGCATATCGTCCATTTGAAGGCATTTACAGCGGACATGTGCAATTCATACTTGATATTGCTGTCAAAGAGATCGAGTATTTGTTGAACATTTTTTTGCAAACTAATGAGAAACAAACGAATTTTTCCAGATTATGCAGCCACTTTTTGCGTCAAGCGAATAGAAAATCCTGCTTCATCGGTAATACTGTTTTAATCATCAGTTTTTAGCGGCAAATATGTTGGTGTCCGAGACATTCTTTTTTCCACCTCCACCTCCACCTCCGACATGTGACATGTTTTTGACGAAAGTGGAAACTCAGTGTTATGATGAATATACTGCTCTTCTGTGGTTTGAGATTACGTGGGTTGGAATCGGTTTGTTGACGAAGTACTTGTTGTTGAAGCGGTATCTGTCTTCAGACACGTGAAGAAGTAAGTTGTAATATGTTTACATCCAAAAAAATCTTATGCTACAGCTGGTTGTTCGACTTCATTTGCTATAAAATCTGTCGACATACACGCCAAAAAGACGTCACGTAGAAAAAAAAACGTCATGTATTAACCTAAGCAAAAAGTACGATACGGTGAGCTTGAAGATCTGGATCATAGCTGTTTTCAATATTTATTTTCATCTCTAGTCAAAATTGCATGCAGTATAAATTTTTGTTTTAAATGTATATACGTTGGTTTTAATTACAGAAATGCTTTGTCAAAAAACAAACTACAAGGCATGGCTACAGAAATTTCTCCCTTAATATATATTCACACTACACTGATATCGAAACCTCTCCAGCCAGACACATTGTGTCTTACTCAGCATTGGGATAATATTCCCAATATATTTGGTGTAAAATAACAATACAATGAAGTCTTTTGAGGTTTCAAAACACTGAATGCTGGGAAGGCTGGCGATTGCAAAAAAAATTCGACTCAATGCTGAAAGCCTTGAATCGCGAAAGAGGTTTTTGATTTACCGTGTGTGCATAGACTCAAAAGGCGGGATCTGTGAGGGCTGCCGACCCGCGGCTTGAAAAATTTCCAGGCAAATTCTGTTTTTAGGGCAAGCGCAAGTTGCTCAAAAATCCTGAATGATAAAAAATATTTCAATACAGTGAAAATTTTCAGGGCAACTCTGTTTTTCGGGGCTAGTGCAAATTGCTCAAATATCCTGAATGTGAAAAGTATATTCAGTACAGTGAAAATTTCCGGCTAAACTCTGTTTTTCTAGGCAAGCGCAAAGTTGTTCAAAAATCCTGAACGGTGAAAAATTATTCAATACAGTACATTCAGGGTGTATTCACTAGGTGGTGATCCGTGTAATTTGGGCTAGCTCAGTGCGTTATCTGGATCAAAGTCGTGACTGGTTATAATGACTTTGATTTCCACCAAGTCCCCGTTTTCTGTAAAAATCGAACAATCTGATGTCGGTAGGTCAAGAGCTCGATATAAGATTTCGGTAACTCTTTCATTGTTCGTTTTCGAGTTTGCGCTGGGTAGAGGTGCAATGTGGTAAGATAGATTTTTGTGATTAACAGGAGTTTGAATGCCAGGTTTCGTGCTTCTTTAGAACTGTTTAGCTATCAGTTGCAGCATTGATCTTAACATCAAATTTAACCTGACTGGCTGAGCTAGGAAAATTTTGAAGTTGTTTTGTGAACGCAGTGAGTAATTTGGACCAATCCTTAAAGTGTTGCCCTAATCAACGATAGACGTGTTCCCCTAAACAAGATTGAACGTTGTTATGCCAACAAGGTATTTGAAAATGACACTGAGTGTCGTAGACACCTTTGCTAAGAGGAAATATAGGCACAGGTATTATGTTTAAAGGACAGAAATGCCCTGCATCTTAAATGAAGCAGTCAGTGGCATTGCTTTCATGCATTGCATTAAAGTTTAGTACTTTATGATCCAGTTTACTAAACGACTGTACATGGTTTTTTTATTCGAATGGAAACGAGTTTCACACATAACATCGTACAATACTGTACATGGTACAATCACAGTATACGAATACGATGCAATAGGTTACGTTTAGGCACACAGGCACATGTATTTTGAGTGCGTGTTTCATTTCCCGAGGTGCAATCTTCAGTGGGATCGGACAGCACGGACGGGCAGATTGCTTGGTCCCTTTGAGTGCGCATCTTTAAGTGCCTTGTGGAAGGTGTAGGAATCAGACCCTTCGATCTGGAACCGTCGCTTTTAACCATTGCGTTGCGCCATCGAAGTCGCGTACATATTTGCATGAGTAAAGGCAATTACTGTAAAGGTTGTCTGGGAGAAAACAACACGCAAGGAGCTTCACCCCTTTGTGTTAACACGCAAGGTAACTACTGAATGTACCTATAACGGCACCTCTAGGGGATTGCGTAAAGAACGTTATTGCCGAATTAACGTTATAAGCGACTTGAAATGCATGCGGAAGATGCGATAGGGACCGAAAGAAACGTAACGTTATAGGCGAATTCACGTTACAGACGAAGCCGTTATAAAAAAATTCAACTGTATAGAACAGATTTACCACAGGTTTAAGGTCCGATTTGGATGAAATTAAAGAAGTCAGTTTCAGGAAAATGGTTTATTCATTAGGGTGATTGTTATTCCAAGGGCAAATTCCCCCCCCAGGAAAATGCCTTTACCTACGCCTATGCTTGTGTGTCACGAGCCTGCTATTCCGGGAAGTCTCCGAAAGTTTGGCCACTGAGATGATCATCCCCTCATGAATGGTTGAAAGCACCGTGGCACCTCTCACCGTAGTCTCCCTGGAAAACTTCCTGCCAAGTGCCTTAAACACAAATGCTGTCCAACAAACAACCACAACTGAATGCTTCCCAGTTTTCGTCCAAGCCGTAGCAACATAAACCACATTTTCAATTTCCAGAACAATTGAGGTCTGCCATTGTTCCTGGTGCAAAGCTTTGGAGAGTGTTAATGGAGTAGCCTATACGGTGATGACGACCATCTGTTGCTGGCCATTATCATTGTATTCCTGCCATGTTTGTTCGTGTCAGCTAAATCACAACCGTTACTCGTGGGTCTCGGAATCCAAAACGGATGTGTGCTCTCACCATTCCTCTTCATCTTATCCGACAATTGAAGCTGAGTCGGAAACGGTGCCGCTGTTGAAAGTTTGGTTTTCCCGGACAATTTGGTACTACTTACCATCTTCTGAACATGGCCTTCAACATGCACATGTTCAGGGATCTGCTTCGTGCATCCAACCCGGATTGAAAATCAGCAGGCCGAGGTATTATGTCTCTTCACAGACGCAAGGCTGTGTACGACGTACGAAAGTGGCAATACACTGCAGCAGGTCGAGAAATTCAAGTACCTTGGAGGAATAAGGTGGTTTTTGCTACACGAGTGACGGAAGGCTGAACAATGACACTGATGCACGGATTGGCAAAGCAAATGAAGTTTTTCCATGAAATGTGTAGCTCTGCGATCGTAAAATGTAAATTTCTAACACCGCATAGCTGTAATCGGTCTTGTTCTGAACCTCATCTACAGTAATTCTTTGTTCGGATCCTCTGATAGACATGAATGGCTCAAAGAATACCATCTCAAGTGAAAGCGGCAGATATGGTATTTTTGCTGCAAAGTTCGTATTAAGGAAACCCAGAATGTCAAGCCACTTTTCCGAAACGATACATCGCAGCTACGGTGCTTCAGCTGCATGAACAGAATGCCCCTGGTAAGATTGGCGAGGCATGTCCTGCTCGATGTACCCACGTGCAAGCGGCATACGTTGAGTAACATCTCGGTTCTGTGTTTTGTGGAACCCACAGAATAATCAGAGTTTGTTAAACCATGACGTATTTAAATCTGGGGTTGTCCCCTGGTGTCCCATGGCAAGAAAAAAGTGGTTTGAAAATTTAAAGAATAAATTAATGTCTTGTCATGAAATCGCATCCTTTACAAGAAAATTTTTCTTGTGTTTGTTTTTACAGGTCCATTGATTTGCGCGCGCTAAAAAGCAAAGCAATGTGTTCACGTACTGAAGAACAGCATCGAATGGACAGTACCGATGTCGGAAGTGCAGGATCTTCTATGTGAAATAACAGTTTTTTAAAAAATTCAGGCCTTCTTAGCCATTTCGTGGGGGTTTGCCATGAATGTGAAAATAAACTCTGAACTTTTCCACGCGAAGTGTAAATGTTAATTGATGTGTTTGCTTGATTGCAGGAACAGCTCTATGATGCACTGATGCATCATGTCACCAACTATGCAAGAAAACCCATAAACGATTATCATGCACCGCACTGCAAATTTACATTTTTCTTTTCAATGGCCTCTTGGGAAAGGTGCGAATTTAAAATCAAACCACGTAAACACGATACGCATACATTGAAATTGTCAACATACCGGGATCGTAATCGCATTCTAAACGTTTTCATGTGACTGGAGTGTGTGTTGCCAAGTTTTCCTTAAATGGTCAATGACATTCGAACAAAGCGCCTATTGATATTACAGGTCTTCATATTTCTAAACATCTGAAGCACACAGTAAATACTGGAGGCACAATCATGCATAAGCAGGCGTATTAATTAAAAAAATGCCAGTTATCAACCAACAAATCGAAAGTTGCAAATAAAATAAAACTGTTAGGAAAGTTACGATTTCAATTTGAAGTTTATTTACAACTGGAAAACGTACAGAAAATCCAAATAAATCAAAACTTGCAAACAAACTTTAAAATTAGAAGTTATATATATATGCACAGAACCTAAAGAATATCTAAAGTTAGCTGAGAAAACCTTTAAGGCCCGCAGTGTGCAAGATTATGACCTTTGAAGTTTTTCATGGCCATAACCCGCGAACGGATCGCGCTTGAGAGTCAGTGAAGACATCCTTGGATTCTGAAGACAGCCATCGATTAGATAAGTTAATAAGGTAGCTTGACTTTAAAATTGGGAAAAAAGAAAATTTTCAATTTGACGAAAGCGATTGGTAGTTACAATATTTGTTCCTGATGGGTTGGTTCTTTGAATCTTTTTCATAGTATATATTCATGTTATAAGGTAAACCGTCAACACCACCCAGCATCCACAGTTTAAACCCAAATTTCCCTGGTTTTCCTTTCACGAAGTGTTTTGCGCTATGAAGACCTTGACATGGACATGGAACAATTGATGCATCTGTACTGAGATTTTTGTGAAACACACCAAACCGTTGACAGTTGGTTTTCAGTTTTTCTATCAATGGTAATATTTTCGCCATTTCTTGATGAGGCTAAGTTTTGATTGTCAACTGGGTGTAGTAAGACTGTATGGAGGCCAAGAAGCGGACGACAACTGCTACACAGCGCTGCATAAGTGAAACACTTCCCCAGTATAGCAAGTAACCGCCGCACACACAGGCCGTGGTGTACTCACTAAATAATAAACTTTCTGATGCAAAACACTTCTCCAGAAAAAATGCAAATTTGACGGAATTCTGTTTATCTTTGATTTTGTTGAAATTTACAAGTGGTGAGCGGTCTTATTTTTTGCCCGATACAGTAATACTGTATTGTCACGCTTTCCATCCTAGGAAGCAATTAATTGCATCTTTGTAATGAAAAAGATTGGTGCAGGTGGCAAACTGATTTCACATCTGTCGAACAATGAGATATTTTAACAGAGCTGTAGTGTGAAACAAGAATGGGATTAAAAGTTTACTATTGTCCTCCTATTACCGTGCTCACGTCTGTTGACAAAATGGATACTTCTGCACTGCAAAGGACCAACATTCCCGTTTTGGGAACATCGTTTTTGAACTCCTTGAGAGGAAAGAGATGGACACAAACGCTTGGATCAGTTGAATAGAACTATGAAAAATATTTTCATGGCGTATTTCTTGAAACTTTTTCAAATCTAGTCTAAACAAATAAACTTAATTTGGCTACCCGAAGAAATTGTTTTTGACTGAATATGAATTGCGATAAAAGCAAAACAACAATTTGGATTTCATGAACGAGTGCATTAGCGCCAATCTAGAAGAAATTTCTGTGGAAAGGTGGAAGTCAATTTTCTTCGGTGAAGTAGTTACGAGCATTCAAAAGCATGTTCCCTTTTTGGGAACGTTAGTCTCCAAAGGGTTATGTATGTTGATATTTCATGTAGTATCCCCGTCTCTAAAACCAAGTACATAAACTGTTCATATTGGCTATAATAATAAATCTGAAGATCTAGTTTCAATTTTTCACAAACGTATCATTGTTTACTTCATTTCAGTAGCCTTTAATTTCTCTTCGAATATGTATAAGACTTCAAACGTTTTCTCTTTCGCCACTGGATCGTAAACAGTGATCAAGAAGTCAATTTCCCTAACCTCCACTTTTGGACCCTCTAATTTCCCCCCCCCCCGAAACTACCCGAAATGACGTTTTTCCAAAGGATCCGGCTTTTCAATATTCCAGCGGTCGGCGAAGCACAAAAACCGGATCGGAAAGGCTAGACGGGATGCGTAAATGTTCCCAGAGCATCAAATGTCAAGCAAAGTTCACAACAATACGATTAAATTGTAAGAAATAGTGATCCTCAACACAATCATGGTGGAAACAGAGGTAATTTTAGTCCATCAAGAGGTTGCTGAAATGAAAGGTCAAATGGATGAAGTTTCGGCTAAATCCTGCCGCCATTTACTACCTTGTACAGAACAAGACACAAATTGCGTATGATCGCATGTTGAATGAAGAAAAAGAATGATTCCCTTTGGCTGCTCCTCAGAGAATACTGCTAGATTTATAAATACTTTTATATCAGCATTTCCAAATGCAACAGTTACGGGATGCTATTTTCATTTGACACAAAGTGTTATGCGAAACGTTAACGAAATTGGTATGAAAGAAGACTACGAAAATAATGACAGGCTAAGACAGACTCTTCGCTGCCTACCCGCTTTAGCTGTGGTTCCTTCATCTGACGTTGCTGAGGCTTTTTTTAAACTAGCTGACACCATGCCACGACACAAAAAGATGCCCGAGATTTTAGCGTATTTAAACATACGTATATTCAAGGCAGACGACGGCCAGGACGCAGGGAAGATTATGGTTCTGCTATCTTTCCTGTGGAAAGATGGAATCATTTCGAAACTGCGTCTGAAGGGATTACAAGAACAAAGAACTCTATCGAAGGTTGGCATTATGGATTACAGGCACTTTTTCAGTGTCATCACCCAACGTTATGGACTTTTATGAAAGGACTTCAAAAAGATATGAAGATGTAAATAACAGCATCTGTACAAGGTGTATCTGGTTTGCAGCCGCTTGCACCGAAACATTATGAAACGCTGAAACGATGAGTCGAGAATGCAGTAGCTCGATATTCGTTTAGTGAAATTTGATATACTTGCGTAGTATTGCGCATTTGTCATGCAAATAAAACGCATGTGAATTTTCATTGCTTAATTGCTTTTTTAATGTTTAGTGATTGACTGTCACGTAATTAACTATCCAGTGATGAAATATCAGTGATTAATCGTCACGTGATTAAATGTCGCCAAACCGTTCAAGTCATCAATTGCCTGCGTGATTAACTATCTAGTGATTAAGTGTCAGTGATTAATTGTCGCGTGATGAAATGGTGCGTGATGAAAAGTCATCAAACCATAGAAAAAGCTCAAGTTCTGTTCCAGACAAGGGCGTCTGCAAGGGAAGGGGCAAAACGGTCACTTGCCCTCCCTGGGCACTCAGGAAAAGAATCAAAATTTTCTAAAAAAAAACTGAAGTCAGCAACTCATTTCCATTTAATTTTTTTAAGTGTGGCAATAACAGCTGATTGCCGTACCGGTATTACACTCATTCTGCACAAAAACCAGGTTCATAGTTCCGGTATCATGACGTGATGAGCTTGCAGTTCACTCCTGTTCTCTGCTTTACCTGCAGAGGCAGGTTGCGAAACTTGGGTAACAATAACATGTCAACAAATCTTCACTGATTCACTTAAGTTTTGGTTGAACATATTTTGCCGCATGTGACTGTTGAACGCAAACATCGTGGCAGATAAACAACGAGACAGTGACTGCTAATGTAGTATTACACCGCGTGGAGCGAAGCGTAAGTGAATCTGCAGCCATGCTTCCATATGTATGATTAATCCATTGTCAATGTTACACTGTGTGTGTAGTCAATGTGCCACAGTGAATAGCTTTAACCAAAATGCACTTGTGCAGGCTTCATTTCACACAGTATAAAACTGCATGATTGGTTAGAACAGCGCTCTGCAACGGGTGTGCATGGTGCACCCTGTTGTGCACCAAAGTATGCGTGGGGTGCACAACTACGAAGAGGTTCACAAGGGTGCATCACAAACTTGTCACAGTAAATAGACACACTCAACAAAACTTTCTGTTAGCAAAAATGAAACATTTAACCAACCATTGACTTTCAGGATTTAACCTGGACTGCATATTCTAAAGTTTGGTGCGTAGGCATAAGACTATGTCAAGCTAATTTTTGTAATTAATTGATTATTTGTGATTCATAAGCGACAAACAATGAGCCATAATCAATTGAATTATGTAGCTGAGTTGCTGAACTAGGGTACTTGCATATTTAAGCCAGGGTACTCACAGACATAGGCGCATTTATGTGGGGAGCACGGGGGATGTGTCAGCAAATAGGGTGCATGATTTCGTCAAAACATCTTTAAGGGTGCACCATAGTGAGAAAGGTTGAAGAGCACTGGGTTAGAATACGTTTATGCAGGCTTGTGGGAATACGTCTTAATTGTTAATATTTAGTTCTGGTTTCTGAGTGAATTCCCAGACGTTTGCAGCTCTTGCTTCGAAAAGACGCTGACAAGCTTTCCAAAGTAAAATAAAGTCATATTGCGTGCTTTCGTTACAGACCAAGGCAATGCTTCGTTGTAAAGCACCGTACTTAGAAAATCTGAAGATTGCCAGCCTGTTGCATAAACTGCAAATTATCGCAACATACCTGGATATTGCTGCAAATGTTTTTTGCGGTAGAGAAAGCCTTTTGTGAAAAAGGAAAAGAAAAAATTTGCATGGCATTGCCAGCAGCCTTGAAAAACAAGCAAAACGTCGATTTTTCCCCCACCCCTGGAAAACGTTCTTCGTTCTACACACCCCATGTTTCCAAACCTGCTACTTTCGTTTGCGTGCATCCGCCTTGGGGAAAACAAATCCAAATAGGGAAGCGCATGTGGTTGCAGACAACGGTTTGGCACTCGTCTCAACCAGACAAGCGTCCCGTCGAGGAATATCCCTCATGAATGAATGCCTACATTGGGAAGCCAAGACGCTGCATGAAATTGATTAGTTTCACGCATTTTTCCGAAATCGTGTGTTGCGTGAATTATGACAGGCTGATATTTTGACCAAGCGGACTGAATTCATAATCTGAGGTGAAAAGATGTGAAGACGCATCAAATAATTTTGCATGCGGGAATCGAATCTTCATGGCGAACAGTTCAGCTTTTCTGAAAAGCTTTGAGAAAGGAATTGTCCGCTGTGAAGCGCAATGAAAAACAGCGACAATTCACATTTTGTTGACGTATGATTCATTGTTCGATGCGTCAGACGACTCCAGTAATATAAATTCTTTTTGTCATAAGCATAATTGTACATCTTTAGGTTCTACTAGCAATTTGTATTTGCATGGTACATCAGTTTTGTTTGTAATTTTCCTTTTCATTTGTTTGTTTTGGCAATTTGACGAAGTGCTTAAGATCTGTTTTTTGATTATCACGACATGAAAACCTGTAACTCAGCAGAAAGCTTTGAAACAGTCTCGTTATTAGAGTATCATTGACTCGAGGTTAGCTTGGCTATTGCACTTCGGAAACACAATAACATTTAGAGTATATGAACGGTCCCATCACCTTTTCCATTTGATTTTATTCAAATCGGTATCATTCCCATACAGTGCTTAACAAACAGATGGAATTTAATCCTGCGTGGTGCAACATGAGTTTCTATGCTTGCGTCATTGTTTTGAGACGGGTCTTAAAAGGACTGTTTTGGATTAATGACAGGATTTATTTCTTGCAACAGCTCCTGTTTAAGTGACCACACCAATTAACGCTCCCACGCAAAAGTTATGTTTATTGTCACATTCTTGGTAAAAGCACAACGAAACGGCTGAGAAGGTCGAAATTTTGCTAAAAAAAGGTCACCCAGATAAGCGTTTCTGCATTTTTGACATCGGTGCTGTTCATTCATTGCTGTTCGTCAGTGCTTGAGCAAATGTGCCCTTGTTCAACGCGACTCAGTGGACCTGAGAATAAAAAAGCACGTTAAAATCACTATGAAATGGATGAGATTTCATGGCAATGCATTTATTAATTCGACTTTATACCCGCGTTTACAGTACTTTAGGAAAGGTTGCTGAAGCAGCTGCCCAGGAGGACTCATGATAATTCATGGTGAACAACCTTGGGTTTCTTAGGCTCTGGAACAGCTATGTCCAACTCGTCGCCAACGGGCAGCATGCGGCCGAGTCAAAGGTTATGCGTGCCCAGTTTAGGTTTTCGCTGTAGTAAAAGTATCTTACATACTTACAACCTGTCCTTAGTTTGATAACGTTGGATTTGACCGTTGTGATGCAGGTGGTCCTCAGTGGCACATTATCATGTCTGTTGCCATTGCAGTTTCACGTTACTAAGATCAAAATAAGCGGCCTGGGTTACAATAGTGACGTAATGTTTGTTTCAGTTGGCCGTTTGGATTGGACATAGCTGCTTGAAATGGTACCAAACAAGGTTAGAGATTAGTCACGCCGCATAAATCTTGCCCGACCTTTATTACGCTTGCCCGCTGGTGTAGCCAGCATGGGACGTGTCGCAACAATCTTAACATGGATATTCGGGACAATCGCCGAAGCAACGTAGATGAGATCCTTCGACTAGGAAGAGTGGTGGGATCGCCATTATAGCGTTCCAAGGGAGATAAAAACATTAACCTGCTGCAGTGCATTGCCGGTAACTTGCGTCGTAAGCTAACCTGAGCTTCAGAGAGACAGGACAACTGGAGCATGATCATTTTTAGTCCGATTCGGTCGCACACAGTAGAAAACCAATCACGCTCAAGTTGATTTGAGGGCCATATTCAGAAAATCTAAGCAGTAACAAAACGTTCAAGCAAGCTAGCTGTTAACATGACTCGCTGGTGACTGGGTCTAATTCATGTAGAATATCAAGAGCGATGAGTGCGAACACGCATTTCGGAGTCAAACACTTACGGCGATCGGTTGAGCATGATGTAATTCCGCGAACACACCGGGCAGGAATGCAATGAGTTAACGGCCAGTGACGGTGGTCGTCAACATCGTGCATTCGCAAAACTCCGGAAGTATTCACGAGGAACTCGGTCGCATTTCTATCGAGATTGACAAAACATGTGCAGACATTTTTGGCATACTTGCAAGATTTCTGGAAAAGTTTCTAGAAACTAAAATTTTGCTGTGTAGTGCTGTGTCCAGGACGAAACCGCTTTGGGCATCATGCAGCTTTGATTCAAACCTCCCACGGCATCTTTTCAAGGCACTTACTGGAGCATCAATTTTTCCAGGGAGTATAAACTACGACATACGAGTCAGCTAAAGACCTCATTCTTGATTCAAAGAATTGAGCATATCACGTGGGATTTCACAGCCTGCAGTGTTTTGGAATCTCGGCAAACATCGCCTACAGTGATGGCATTTCTCCCCAAATGCATCCCGTGTGTATGTCTATGATAGCTTTTGGATTTGAAAGATCTTTGTAATACCTACTCCCGCTATCCTCTTGGTGAGTGCATAACACCATTTGTATTAAATGGATTAGGCATTTTGCTGACATGGAACTCGAATCCAGTACTCGTCTAAAATTCTTCCCAGATTGCATTGAGTTTTCTCCGTGAAGTCTGAAACATTCCGGTTTCAGTATACCGCAATTTGAAAAGGATTCGGCTTTGTTTTCTCTCTGGATTCAAACTAACTGTATTTCAGTGAAAACACTTCTACAGTAGGTAAAAACCTGACATGGTCAACTTATTCAAACTCTCTGCATCCTACTGTGCTTGCAGCTGTTGGTAAAAGCTTAAAAGCGTTCGTTCCATTATGCTATGCAACACAACATTTTTTACAGCATATAAAGTCAAATGACTATGCGCGGCCCGTCGGAAAAGGTTTTCGATCAGTCGATTTGTAGAGAGGAAGAGCGGAAAACGAGATTGCAGTGTTTAGCTAGCGAGATGCCGAATTTGTAATGCCATCAGCAGGTAAAAACAGCAAAGTTTCTAAGGAGAAAAAACGAAAGAATTTGGCAGTGTTTGCTGAAATGCCGCGACTGAAACGTTTTATTTCAGCAAAGCTTTTATGCAGCAACGTAAAAAAACAGTAGCGTTAACCAGGGCAGCTGAAGATGTAGGTCAGTGCTTTACAACAGGCGTTCCGCAAAACATGTCTTGGGGTTCCGTGAGTTTCAAATGGTCCGTGAGTGTTCCTCGTTTTTAGGGGAAATGATTTCTTGCTTCAGTATGTTGATGCGTCATTATGAAATTTTTTAGATCACCGTGCCGCATTCAGACTCCAAGTACAGTAGGCCAGTTAGTTGTACGGGAGGTTGAGTGCAAATGTCGGAACAAAAAATATTGATAGTTGAAAAGTCACTTGTTCATTGTTATGAAGTAACGAAGAACGTTGTTGCATCATAGTTATGCGATGTTGCCGTTGTACGGTTCACAGTACTGTTCATCGGAGTCAGGGTTGCCAGGTCGACACTTCTGGGGCCAAATTTCAGAAATTTGGTCCCAAACAACACTTTTTTTGTCCTTTTCCAGGATAGATTTGGTCTCTTGCAAAAATCAGATCAGACTATCCTGGGTCCTGTCTGAGAAACTATATTTTTTCATATTTTTGACTAATTGATTGCAGATTTTCACCAAAGTTCTAAATATTGGAGGTTTTCGATTAGGAAATTTTGTTAGGATCCTTAGCGTTTCTGAGTTAATGTGAAAATAAGTTCATCAGAATACCTAGGTTGAGTGTTACTTGCTGCAGTTGTAAAGGTAGCAGTGAGGTACCGTTATTTAGGTGGTGCGCGTGTTTGTTGGTTTTGTTCAGATTGTTGTTGGTCGCTTTAGCACTCAGTTTATGGCTACGAATGGAAAATGAGTTGGTCTGTTACGATTTTTCATCGTATACTTGTTTTGCTGTCGAGCTACAACTGTGATTGAGGAACACTGCCATTTCATAAATTACTAAGTATGGGTTCATATGACTTTGTAACTGCTGATAAATTTGGAAAAAATGGTTGGCCCTTTTTTAGCCCCTTGTCTTAGACTTTGGATCTTTTCTGGGCTAGATTTGACCCCTTCACAAAACGTAGGTCTGGCAACCCTGATCGGACTAGTAGAGAGTAGACTACGGAATAGAGCTGCTGTTCAGCCTTTGTGGGAATGAAGTAAAACAGTGAGAAACCCAACTTTTTACTAGTTAGTCAAGCCAGATGGAGCAAAATAGCATATTTGCTTATGTGAAGCGAAATAACAAAAGCGAAGGTGTGGATGGTAATGAGCAATGTAGTTCAAGCACAAAAGAGGCGTCTAATCCACAGCGGACCGAATGTACTTCAACTGTCAAAGTTAGAAAATGGGACGACACACGCACATTTGAGATACGGGTTCTTTTTGCGAAATTTTGAATGTAGAAGATACGTTCCAGAAATGCAACAACAACCGAGTCATTATATTTCTTGCTTTTTTAACTTCTGTAATAACTGTTTATTTGTTGAAGTGTCTAATAACGAAATATTTGATTTTCTTACAAGTAATTCGTGTTTTTTTTAATTTTTGTTAATGGGGTTCCATGACAAACGCGAAAGTATATCAGGGGTTCCATGATCACAAAAAGATTGAAGAGCACTGATGTAGGTGAAACTCACGACATAAGTTTCGAAGCACTGTTCGCACTCAGACTGGCCGGCCATATTGACGTGTGTTTTTTCCGGTGTTTGTTTGTAAGCTTTGGTTTCTGTTTATTGTTCGGTTGAATGTTGTTTCTTGCCGAGTAACTCTCTAGCCTGTGGAAATATTTTTTCTTGGTAAGAATACACTGTGGTGTTTATATCACAAACTCTCTTCTCGCAGCTAACTGTATGTGCAGCTGAGTATCGTATTTATTCGACTGTAAGCCGTAGGTTATAAAGTATTCCATCATTTCATGCGGCTTACGATCAAGGGCGGCGTACATATTTTATTTGTTTACTTTATCGCAAGGTTTAGATCAGGGGTCTCCAAACTTTTTTGTTCGAGTGCCACATAAGCTGTTACTCAACAGTCCGAGGGCCACATAAGCTGTTACTCAACAGTCCGAGGGCCGGACATCTTACAAAATGTGATTGTTTCAGGAAATGTTTCTGCCAAATCAACAATTTTTCCTTTGTTATATTGTTTTTCCTCATTGGCAAAATGTCTACGCGGGCCGGATGAAATGACTTCGCGGGCCGGATTTGGCCCGCGGGCCGTAGTTTGGTGACCCCTGGTTTAGATGACGCCCAGTCTTTCTTTGGTTACGTTTTGTCGACCAAACTCTTCTTTCGCATCCGAGTTTCTTTACAATCACGTGCACATCCGTCACAGGAGGGATTATGATAAACAGAAGGCAGTTATCGTAGTATAAGCATCATCAATACCGGGACTGCCAAGGGCAACGCACGAGTACACGAACGTCGCGAATGCAGCTCAGAGACTTGGTAACCTGCGTTCAAGTGCGGTTTACAATAAGTGCAGCTAATATTAATTTTTAAGACCATTCCGTGCAGCTTGCAATCAAAGGCGGCTAGCAATCGAGTAAATTCGGCAGGCACATAATCGACTACCAGTAAAAGCAAACAAGAACGTTGCGAATCAGCAAAAACAAATTTTACAAACGATGACGTCATGAAAGACGTTATAGGGGCCCTCCAATGAAAATTGCCCCGGGTCCCCCTACATTTTAATCTGGCTCTAACCCATGCTTCTTTTCACAAAGTATAAATGTACGTGGCTTACCGCTATCAGCATGTCACTGTCTCGCTGCAATACTTGCCAAGATGTCTACATTCAACAGTCTCATGCAACAAAACGCCTGCTACCGTAATACAGTATATAGTGAACATTTGCGGATTTGTTGCCACGGTATTGTTACGCAATAAAGACCGACAGCAGACCAATCCGCTCGCGACTTTCACAACCCGCCTCTGCAGGCAAAGGAAGAGACATGAGTGAACTGCAAGCCCATCACTGCATGAGACTGTAACTGTGAACCTGACTCTTGTGCAATGTGAGTTTCATACTGGCAAAAAACTGTCATTGCAAGAATCAAATCTGTTAATCGAAATTTGAGATGCCGACTTCAGTTTCTTCGGGAAATATTTAGTTCTTAATCCCAATTTCCAGGGTGGGAAACGGGCATTTGCCCGCCCTGCGAACGCCCAAGCGATCATTGACTATTTTATATCAGGTTCCACAAACAACGCACAGCTCATGTAATGAACCGAAGAAACATTTTTGACTAATTGTTAGCACAAGTTAATTTTTAGTGTGCAGTACAAAAATATTTTTGGCGTTGATTTTCAATGAAATCAAGTGTCGTGTCAAAACCTCTTTAAGTCTGGTGGGGGAGGATGCATCCCCTGCATCCCCCCCGTGTCCGCGCCTGGTCATACATCCGCACATTCCACATATTTATTTAGTGGTAAAAGATGGTTGCATAAAACGAGGACTGAGTGACTAAATCCGGCTGTTGCCAGATGTCCACCTCTGCACAAACTATTTAACTTTAAAAATATTTGAACACAATTGAACCCCATTTATTTTGCTTAGCTTTGAAAGACATTTCTAAGCATTTTGCGGTGTGTTGGGATTTTACACGAATTGGATAATGCTTCAAACCCTTTTTGTGGTAATGTTGTTGTTTGCTGTTTATCTACCTCAAACATTATTATTAACGCCTTTCATAAAAAAATTAAATGCGAAATGTTAGTGAAGGTGATTAGCTACAGTAATCATCGTGGTACTAAGCACTCATCTACAGTGTTTTATTGATGCTGACTACAAGACCTTTGGCAAAACCTTCAGCTGTTTGAAGACGTCAGGAATAAAGTCAACCATCTACATAGGGTCACTATGAAGTAGTTAGTGGGTACAACCACACGAAACAGAACTAAGAACACATGATCGAACTTATCAAACTCAAAGGTTATAAAAGGCATGATAATCACTTCCAATAGGAAAACGATTTTGCGCAGGAATCCAACATAAGATCATAAACTTTGTTGCTCTAATTAAATTTCGCAAGCTTGACAATAGTTACTTTTCAGATAGAATTTTCTCGACTAAAAGATATAAACTACTCTTACATTCTGTTGCCCAGCCAATCGTGTAAATCAGGACTACTGTGCAGAAAGTTCCACTAAAAACTCCGTGAAACTTTTGATTTACGAAGCTTTTGCGCTGGTCTGCTGCCTGTTGCCTTGTTAGACTATTCAACCAGCCGGCGCAGAATGATAAATCTGCACAAATAGAAAATTATTCACAAAGCACCATTGAGAAATCGGTACAGATGTACAATCAGCACCAAAGAACACTGACGATACAGTATATCGGTGCAGTCACAAGTGTTTTGGCCTTTCCATCATAAGAAAAGGAAATAAATGAACTTTGTCATGAATTTTTCCATAAAGGAATTAATCTAGTTACCATACATGTAAAATTGTGATTATATTATTACTCCCTGTCTTCTGTTAATTCTTACAAAATGTTGCATTTTAAAACGTTCTCTTCGTACGTTTTGCATCTCGGTTGCAAAAAGTATTGGTATGAACATGGTTTGCTGGGTTTGAGTGATTCATCAGGAGGCCTCAATTTTGAAAACGTAACGTTAAATCTATGTTACGTACGAAGATTTTCGATGAAACTAGTAGAAATATTTGTTGTTGACCCCGTAACTCAGTGTTTCGCAGCTTGCAGTCATTTAAGTGGGTTTCGGAAATATTCAGCGGGTACTGAAATCCGTTGCAGACTAGCAGCAATGAGTGTAAGCAAGTCCACTGAAACCAAGAGTCAAAGAAACAATCGTGATTTCTGCCTGTAAATAGTGTCACGACTAGTAAATCTACAGAAAGTCAATTAAACACTGAAAACATGCTTAGCCTGGTACAGTGGTTCCCAACCGGGGTGCCGCAGCACCCTGGGGTGCCATTTACAGTGCCCAGTGGTGCCGCGGGCTAACATGTTTTTTACCATATCATTAAAAATACATTTTCAAGCTGTCATCAAACCTCAAAGCAAATTGCTATGGGTGCCATAAATTATTATTCTTTTCTGTAGGGTGCCGCAAGCCTAAAAAGGTTGGGAAACACTGGCCTAGTACAATGCAAAAACCAATGACTTCAATTAAATACCAGTTGCCATCGCTTTCACAAATCAGAAAGAATCTTTGGTCAACTTCTGTTCCTGTGTTTTCTATAAATTGCAACTTACAGCATTATAGCGTGCGTTTACTATTGTCGTTAGTGTAAGCGTAGCAATAGCTGATTATATTAACATCCAACTACACTGATATTTCTGCATCATCGCTGGTCGTACTGTGCTTCTTTTGTCATTATACAGGGTGTCCATAAAGTCCTGCACACATTAAAAATTTTTATATCGCAAAAACCACATAAGGTAGAAACTTTCCATTTTCGACAGTGAATTATACTACCATAAAGTTTGTTTTTTACTTTTTACAGGTTATTTTATTGTTCAGATAAGCAAGAATAAGTCATTTTTAATAAAGGCGTAAGTTTGCAACAAAGTATGAAACATGTTGACCATTCAACAAAAAGCACAATGTGTTCTTTGGTACCATGAATTGAAATCACCAACTGCAGTACAACGTAAATTTAGAAATGACTTTGGAGAAGACCCTCCTCACACTAACAGCATCAAGAGATGGTTTAAAAAATTTATGGAAACCGGAAGAACACTTGGCGCGAAATTGAGTATCGCCTTGACATATTGAGAGCAACAAATGGAGCATA
>Ga0210059_1000686_pt1 | contig 45667 bp, 22 predicted proteins | sample Ectturendosymbi2_FD_188042 | JGI IMG/M metagenome (GOLD analysis project Ga0210059, IMG submission 188042) | Ecteinascidia turbinata endosymbiont from Florida, USA - Sample 2 (SPAdes) (version 2) | ecosystem: Host-associated > Tunicates > Ascidians > Unclassified | place: Key West, Florida... | reverse complement strand
CTGCAACCTCTTTAAAAGATATAGACTTATTAAATTCGTAATAATTCGGCCATCAACTTTAAACCACGTTAGAAATTTATGAAACTGCTGAGGGGCGCCCAACGAGACAAACTGTTTAACAGATTTTTTCGGTATCCCAGCGCCTTAACTTTAATTTGCATGAAATTGTTTAATGTTTGCGCCAATAAACTCTCTCTCTCATTCTTAACTTAAAATTTGCGAAAGTGAACAGAGGCATAACTTCACAATTCTCTTTGAAACGAGCGAAAATGCAAACGTCTAGACCAGCGGTTCCCAACATAGGCGGTACCGACGCCTTGGGGCGGTGAGCAGCTCGTGGGGGGCGGTGGAGAAGAAATGGGTGGTTGCGAGGGCGTTAGGAGGCCCAGTTAATGACCACATTTCTGTTTTTTACAAACATTGAGTGACCAAATGTCATAAAAACTGTATGATCAGCAAACATGTATGCATGTACGTTGTAAATATCAATTTAGCTTAGCCTTTTTGAAACAAAACAGAGGTGAAACGCTAAAAGGTACTTTGATGAACTGCAGTTTCCATCACTAAGGTAAGCTGCACAGTAAAACTGTCCTCCTCTGTGATGAAATAATTATGACTGAAATTCTCGTCAGCCGTACTTTTTCGGCGAGGGTAAACTGTTACTTAAAATACTGCCCGTTTCGTCACAATGACTATATCACCGGTCAGGTGTGACAACTGCAACGCTTGCACAATCCATTCAGAACCAGCGCGTAAGCAAAAGCCTGAGCTAATTTTGGATGGAGTCATGGGTGTCCGCAGAAATTTTTCCAGCGGGAGGGGGCAACGTCAACATTTTGCTGGCCCTTGTCAGGTTGCTGACGATGCAATGCAAAGGTACGTTCACGAAACGTATTACCAATTCTACACGACAACACCAAACTAAATGCCCATGTGGCCACAATAGTTACAAAACTGCGCTTCGTTGGCAGCCATAGCCAGGCCAAGGGCGCACGCAAGAGGGTGGGGTTAAAAAAAACCCTTGAGCTTGATATTTCACGAAAAGTTTATTACCTGCGCAACGGAGATTACCTGTTTTTGCATACTTTTCGCTTGTTAATTTGTCGACTTAATGCAAATACTAAGGAATGAATTTGCATGCAAGTTTCAAGGAACTTTGTAAATGGGCCAAAAAGTAAAAATTGTGTTTTGGTAGGAATCTGCTGTGTCGTCTGCGTCCAGAAACCATCTCATCACTTTTTGCAGACCTTTCGTCCACTGCGCATGTTTAAGGTTGTGTTTCGCGATAGGCCACTTTATCCGAAACATTTGTCTTTATTCTGTCTGCTATGGCTGAGCAGTGCAAGTGCTGACCGCATTGATACATTACCAACTACTGCAGCATGATAAAACTGTTGCACGAGCTCAAAAGCAGCAGTTGTTGAAATAGAAGCATTCAGGCATTTGATAATGTCCAAGCAGGGAAAAAGGAAAACTAAAATTTACTGGACTTCTATGCATAACAAAAAATCGAAAGTTTACTTGCGAATGCTTGTGGAGTTTAGCAAGATTCGATCTTGCAGATCGGGGTGTGCGTCAGACAGTCCAGACGCACACTTTCTGCGCTCCACTGCTCATATTCGACAAGACATTAGCGCAGCCTCATTTTGCAGTTGTAAATTGCTCTGACGCAGTGATGAGTGTGTTTCACTCCTCTGCAGCCTGATATTTTTGCAGTTATGAACTGCTGTGTCGTAGCGTTGACTGTATTTTCCTCCGATATCCTAACCTGGAGCGCTGATATAGTTTATGCTCAGTTCAATGACAAATAAATTAAGGTGAGTGCCTGCAGACAAATATGCATTTTATGTCAACAAACTTCGCCAAAACGTTGTTTTGGAAACATGAAACTGACGTAAAATTGTGACGTCACAAACAGCGCACACCAACTACAAATGACCACAATATGCCACTGAATGAAACCCTCCAATGAAAATTTTCTGCGTACGCCACTAAGCCAGGTATTCAGCCACATTGTTCACACTGATGGTCTCACACTAACAATGGAGTTTTCAAACTTGTCGAAGAATTGCTACATGTTCGCCCAAGCTTTTTTTCACACAGTACAAAATTATGTGCCTTTCCGCTAGCAGTAGTCAATGTCTCGCTGCATTACCTGCCAAGACGTCTACGTTTAACAGCCACATGCGGCAAAACGTCTTCTACAATTATTTGAAGTGAAGCTTTGAAGATTTGTTGCCATGTAATAGTTACGCAATAAAGACCAACGATAAAAATTCCGCTTGCCAGTTTCGCAACCTACCTCCGCAGGAAAAAGAGCGGACATTAGTAAACTGCAAGCTCATCACTGCATGCATGACACCGGTATAGTGAACCTGGATCTTGTGCAGTGAAAGTGTCATACCGCCAAATAAACTGTCAATGCAAGAATTTAAATCAATACATCGGAAATAAGCTTCCGGCTTCATGTTTTCTACAAAATTTTGTTTCTTAGCCCCAATTTTCAGGGGGGGGAAATTCCCGTTTTGACCCTCCCTGCAGACGCCCATGGATAGAGTGGTTTAATGATCACATAGATAAAAATAACCTTGTAGGAGTTCAGTTCGAAATTAGAAAGGCAGTTTATATGTTTTACAGATAGTGTTAGGTGCCAACAAGAATAACTTTTTATAGGGAATTTAAAAGATTCTAAAAAACTGAAGTGTCGTTCAGAACGCACTCTAGCTTTGAGTAGCGCCGAGGAATCTAGAGAGAGAGAGATGGTAGAGCCAGTGGATGACTGTTGGTATAAGAGTTAAGTTAAAATTCTTTTAACAGCTGCAGATTAAATTCAATCTTGCACTGCTACGAACTCAAAATTTAATACAAATGTGGCAGAGTATTAGCGGATTGATCAGAGGACATCAAAGGGTTTAGAAGTGTTATGCTGAGGTAAGGCACTGTGGTGAACTCTTCGCCGTATTAAAGTTATAATTATTGTTTCAGAATAAGGTATGGCCACAACACAGCAAGTAAAAAAGACGTGTAGGCAATATAGTGTTGAATACTTGAAATATGGATTTGTTACAGCACCACATAGCGAACAGCAACCTATGTGTTTACTATGTAAAAAACATTTTCGAACGAAGCCTTCCCGGCTTTTGGAAGATTTAAAAAAACGCACACAAAAAAAGCAAGCAAACACATAGAACACTTTAGATCACTTCGAGAAAACTTCGACAAACAGAAAACCATTGGAAAGATGTTTGCTAGCACTTCACCGCAATCCACTGACGGATTGCGTGCATTATACAACATATCTCTGTAGATTGCTAAGTCTGGAAAACCTAATATAATAGCAGTGCCGGATTAACATTAGTCGCAAATGTAGCAATTGCTACGGGCCCCGCGCTTTTGGGAGCCCAGCGGTCCTTGTGTTAAATTTGTTCTTTACCGTATACAAGGATGTATATTAGATATTAGGTGCCCGAGGCAAGCTCTCAGACAGAGGGCCTGTATTTTGCACATGCTATACCGAAACTTTATTCGCTGAAAGCAACTTAAATTTTTCATTTTTTCTGGCAATTATTTCTACGTGAAAGAGACATATCTCAGAGATTTAGGGATCTTTTAATGATTAAGGTAATCCTTTATCAGAAGTAGATAGCGAAGAAGCAAGAGTGGTCGAGGAAGAACTGCTTGCAATCCGACATGACACTGAGCTGAGACCAAATTTCAGAAAATCTTATCAGGATTTTTGGTTGCAAAAGAAAGTCTCAGACTGCTATGCAGTATTGTGGAACAGAGCGAAGATTTATTTCATTACCTTCCCAAGACTGGACTTTACAGTGCGAGCATTTGCCTAAACCTGGGGTGCCCGAAGCTTTCCAGGCATGAGCCGCATTTCGCTATTGGCAAGTCTTGACGGGCTGCAGTTAGTAACTTTTGTCCTTGAATTTCGGCTTAAGCTTTAAGATGTTATATTGTAGGGCAAACAACCACAAAAATTTTCTTCGTTACATCAACACAACGGAACTCTTAGTTCATATGTCGTATATGTACTGGCCTCATCTTGAATGCGGCGTTTCTTACTCATTTAGTTCCCCAAAACGTTTGTAAATACTGAAACTGCAAGTTGCAGCCTGCGTTCCACTAATGATAGTCTGACTTTGTTTGAAGCGGAAATGCCGTAAAAGCACCAACAGTAAATTTAGCAATACGAATGACATCGCCTATACATTAGAAGAACTGTGGAAGCCTGCGTTCCACCAATGTTAAGCTGCAGCCTGCATTCCACTGATATTAATCTGACTTTGTTTGAAGCAGTATTGCCGTAAAGGCACCACCAGTAAGTTTAGCAGTACAAACATTCACATTTCAAAACATGTAGAACAGTTGAGAAAGGAACATTTTCTTAGCAATGGCACAGCGAAACGGCATTTCTGCTTCAAACAAAGTCAGATTAACATTAGTGGAACGCAGGCTGCAGCTTGCGGTTTCTGTATACTTACAAACGTTTTGGGGAACCGAATGAGTAAGAAAAGGCATTTTCAAGACGAGGGCCGCACATCACAAGCAACGTAACTTACACAAAGGAAGTTATGAGTCCAGACGGGAACCGTCGAAGTTCTCCCCACGGGCCGCACTTTGGGCACCCCTGGCCTAAACAATGTTTAGTTGATTTTTAAAATATTAAAGGGAAATGATCTTGAAAGAAACAATGATATTTTCTCTTGTTCATGGAAATTTATACGGTTTATGCAGTAAATCATTCAATCATTGGCTAATTCCTCTGTTACGAAATTCGAAGTAACCAATGAATCATAACATGCATCTACAAAGATATAGATGGAGTGATTTTCCTTAAGAAATGTGTAGCAAGTAAAAATTTCATTTTAAAAATGCAGCAACAAATATTCAGGGCCTTAGTTCACTGTTTTAAACTTGTCAGTGCGCACGGTTGTGGGAAACTCTACAGGAATATTTTTATAAACGTTGACATGAACCAAGGAGTTGCTCAGTTTTCAGACCCCAATACAGCTGACGACAAGTCAAATGAAGAAATCAAGGTCTATCCTAAACGGTGGACAATTCTGCTTCTCACAATGATCACCACATTTATGACTTTTGACAATCAAGGAAGCTACGGTGTCGTAAACAATGGTTTCTCGAAATACTTTCACAAAGAACCCTGGCAAATTGACTGGCTTGTTCTCATACACACTACCATTTTCACATCGACTTGTTTGGTTTTGTCGGTTTTTGCAAAACGATTGGTTTTCAAAACGTGCTTGTGCATTACGACATCAGCGTTGACGGCTGGATTAGCCTTCACTGCTGGTGGTGTCCTAACCAGAGATTACGGATACGGTCTGGTGTTAACTGGTCAGGCCTTGGAAGGTTTAGTAGATGCCATGCTTGGAGCAATCATTCCTACAGTGGCCGCAATCTGGTTTCCACCAAAAGAAGTTGCCATCGCTGTTGCTGCTCAGTTTTTTTCTCGTGGATTAGGAGAAGCGACCGGAAATGTTGTCGCTCCATACATAGTAACTTCCAAGTCGGAGGATCGCCAGGTACAAGATATTGAACATTTTGACTAACAAAAAATATCAAAATGCCTGCACGCACTGTAATGTTTGCGCATTAGAATAATGATTACAGATGTGAAGTGTTTTTTAATTGACTTGCATTGCCTTTCATACAAATGATACTCTTAAAATTGAAATTTGCATGTTTGCCTATCATGGAATGATGATGATACCGCCACAAATAAGCTGCTGCATTGATTGATCGTGAAGGAATCATAGCACGCACGAATCTATGTTTGTTTCTTGTGGTGTACACTGGCTCTTTGATTTTTATTTATTTGCTTTGCACTGCAACAGCAAGGCATGTTAAAAAATAGCTTAGTCTCTAACTGAAACCATAGTTCGATCAATTTATTGTTGGCAACTGACGCCGATGCTGAAAAAAAACAAACACACGTCATGTTCCATCACTGAAGTAGTAAGCATGATCTCTTGCATGGGCGCAATTTCGTGGGGGACACGGGGGACGTGTCACCCCCACTTTTTCAGACGGGGGGACGTAATATGCCATGTCCCCCCACCTTTTTTCTCTTTAGGTTTTGTATCTGGAGAGGTTTCAAAAATAAAAGTGATGTTTTGTCACGTTTTGTGTGAAGAGCTTTTCATGTTAGATGGTAGGCCATACATAGCCAAGTTGATGTTGAAACAGAGTTTGGTGTGGTATCACTGATTCTGTTAGTTTATAAATTTTAGTTTCGATAAAATGATTTTTAGCATTTTTCAAGTTTCTAGTGACCGTGAAGGATGGTTAACTGCTTTTGCTCGACATTTTACCCTTTGTAGTATAGTGTTAGAAAGGTTATTTTCTTGGAACAGTGAGAGTATTACAGCTGCACATGAGAGAGACCACAGCACAGCCTATGATTTGTTTCGTGCAGAAATTTAACGGACTTTGCTTCAACGTTGGTTGTCGCGTGTTCAAAAACAGACAGCGTATAATTTAATGATGTTAGTGTATATGTCAGAAAGTTAGATTTTCAGGTAAATCTCTGCGAAGCTTTTGCCGAAGACAAAAAGCAGCAAGCAGCTCTATTGTGAAGACTTAGTTTTGGGAAGGGCAGTTTTGCAAAAGACTGTCTTCAACTATTAGTGATCAGGATTTCGCTCAAAACGTTGAAGAAGTAGCCTACAGTATTTACCAAGCTGTAGATTGACCTATAGCTCAAAACGTACGGACTTGACTCGGAAATAAGGATAAAATAAACATTTATCCTCACCTCTTGTAACGTCGCGACAATGGTGACCAACAAATAAAAAATGTATTTTTTCCGTGACTCTTACATTTTGTGCTGAATGCATTGGTTCGTAAGTCATCTGATTTACGAGTTTAACTTAACCCACAGTACAGCAACGTTTTCATTCAAGTGCGAAACATTTCTTTACAAGTACATCACACCTATATTTTTTGGACATCCTTTTCGTGTTAAAGGTGAAACTTGGTACGTTTTTGCCAATTCACCGTTGTGCATTTTGATTTAATCTCAAATATATTTTCGTGTCGTTGTGCACGTACAGTAGAACTCTTAGAATGAAACTTTTGACGTGGTGTAGAGTTGTAAGTCGGGCCGGGCTTTTCGGATCGGGCCGGGCTCGGGCTTACGTTTGTCAAAATATTTCGGGCTGATTTCGGGCCTGCACACAAAACGTTTTTTTAGAATTAGGAGCAACGATTTTTTCTTTCGTGACGTAGATTTGTTGTACTCGGCGAGGTAACTTCTGTGAGTGAAATGATTGTGATTTTTTTTCAGCTAATTCCGTTTGTAAACACAACTGCTTTATTTTCTTCTCTGCTCGGATGAGTTTCACACTCTTTTTGAGAAGGCGACAGCGGTGAGGAAATTAGCACGCAATGCCTTTGCCTCAAAGAGATCAATTACTCACGCGATTCTTGGCTTGTTTTAAGAAGCCTACAAGCCGGCTTGTCATGCCTATAGCGCCATCGTGGATAGTTTCGTGATAGTTTCTTTTTTTTCTTGAGAAACATTATATTCCGCAGTATTATCTTTTCCCAACATGCTACGTTTGTACCAGAATATGCCGATGTTTTTTTCAAGGTGGTTGATATTTTGGGTGTGGTAAACCGTGTGCCTGCAGCTATACCCGAACACAGCGTTTTTTGTTACTCCGCAGTTGTGCGTATCTTAACTCCTCGGTAAATTTGGCTTTTGGGCCTAAATTGGGCTTAAAAAATTAATGTCGAGCTCGATCCGGGTTCGGGCTTGTGATATCGGCCTCCGGCCGGGTTCAAGCTTAAAAATGAGGCCCTTTTACAACTCTGTGTAGGTATGTATGCAGGGGCTAACAAGGGGAGATTGAAAGGATACATCCTCCACCCACCAACAGTAAATATATATGGAAATCATTTTGTGAAGTAGGCTACGCTAATTTTAGGCCGAATGTGTTTGCTGCTGGTAATAGGATATCAATGGAGATTTTGGTAGGGGTGGGGCTCAGGGCCGGATTAACGGGGGGGGACAACGGCGGCAATTGCCCCGATGACATTTATTTGTTTCAAATAAAATATTCGTTTGCAAAATTGTCGTGACTCAAAAGAGATACAAGAATACAACTCTATATTCCGATGTTGCGTTGAGTACCATTGATGATTTTTCTGCAAGTTTGACTTTCTGCCAGTTTTAGTAATCACTACTGAATAAATATATTTTTGGTTTTGTTCAATGCAAATATATTTGAATTTTGCTTGTAACTTCTAAAAATGGTTCTTTTGGGGTGGGTTTATCTACTCGTGCATCACGCCTACTGCACAAATGTCCCGAAAACGATACTATTTGCGTGCTTAAGCAGCAAAGCTACAGTAGTTCTGCTGTAGTTGCTGTTTAGTATCAATGATTCCTTAACTTCTTGTTCCGTCTGGAGGTAGCCGCAACCGAACTGCGACCTTTGTTTCGTCATAAAGGATAACGTATGGTGAAAATGCAGTTTTCTTCTGATGGCTACAATTCTTGTGTTGCATCATCAACATATGAAGCTAGTCAAGCCATTTACACCCATGTTATTGCGTGCTCCGTCAGAAAAGGTTTTTGATCAGTCGATTTGTAGAACGAAAGAGCAGAAAGCGAGATTGCAGTGTTTAGCTAGCGCGATGCTGAAATCTGTAACGCCATCAGTAGGGACATTTAAAGTCATAAAAGTCATATTTTTTCTGTGCTTCAGACAGCTATGAAACGAATTTTAAAACAAAAATCGCACCCTTACGAAGTCCATAACAAAAGTTATGAAGTCATAAAAATTTCATTTTCCATGTTAGTTCATAAAGTCATATTTTGCATATTTTCAACCAAATTCAATAAGGAGACCATGAAAACAATCTCAAAATACTGGGTGAAACTGCCATATCACTGGGCATGGGCGTCGGAAGGGGGCAGGGGGACCAAGGCCCCACTCTGGATTGTGAAAATTTCAGAAAAAAGGTTGTTTTTGTAGTTTCGAGCGGGAAAAAAGAAATTTCACCATTTTTGGCCCCCCTCTAGAAAAATGTTGGAAAAATCCTCCCGTGACCCCCGTGGAAAAAATCCATCTAACGCCCATGTCACTAGGTTTAAGTTGCATCCCTGCAAATTGAACCCACTTGGACACCCTGCGAATGCTGGCGAAGATGTAGGTGAGCCAAGTTATTTGGATGAAATGTAATGCCCTGTCTAAAAATGCATGGTCTTGCTCCATGGTATGGTATGGTTTAATCATGCATTTTTGTGACTCAAATCACGAAATAACACGAAGCAGCAAGAGGAAATACAATAACATCAAAGATCACTAGTCGATTATACAGTGATGAAAAATATAATAAACAAGAAATTTCACGTTTCGCAGCTTAGTAATCGTGTAATAACATGTTGAATCACAAAGGGTTGGCGAAAGACCACCTAGGCCAAGTTCTCAGTCAGCCCTGCTGATAACACAAACCAAATTTTAATTGAAGACGTTTTACAAGTAGTAATAAAAGTAATAAAAGCTTCAAATCAACGTCAGGTGAAATAAGCATAAAAACAACAACAAAAAACAGTGGGGAAAAGCATGCATATGTACAGGGTGAGGGGTGAGCAACTATAGAGGTAGATAGGAGGGAAAATAGTGGCATCAGCGCAATATTACAGAATGTGACAAGCATACAAAACCAAGATCAACTGGAATCTGGCAAGATAGCAGGACTTTTTTATATTTTTTGCGAAATGAATAAGGCGAAGATAATTTCAATTTTTCCGGAATGTTAGACCAGATTTTCGGTATATGCTTTAGAGAAAGCTGACCCAGAGATATTTTCATTCTGGGTAAATAATATTTTTGCAGAGAAGCAAGTCTTGTTTGATATTTGTGGACTGATGCAATCTCAGCAAAGTAGTTATCAAAGTGATTAGGTAATCCACCATTATAAAAGGAGTACATGAATTTGGCAACTGACAATTGAAATAAATCAGGTATTTCTAAAATTTTGTGCTTGGAATAGAGTACAGTTGTTTTAGTTTTGTTATATTGAAGTGTTCTCACAGCTTTATTTTGCAATCTAATTAAAGGGAGTGAAGTCGTCTTGTTGGCCCTTCCCCAGTTAAGTATTGACTAAGTTAAATAGGAATGGAAAAGAGCGAAGTAAACGGATATGAGCACTGGAGTGTTGGTATAGTGTTTTAATTTGAACAACATTCCACATGATTTGGAGAGCTGTGTTACCAACTTTTCAATTTGAGGCTTCCAATTAAGTTTATCATCAAGTGTAACGCCAAGATATTTTAAGCTGCTTTGTTTTGATATTGGGTGGTGATTAATTGACACTGAAAAATTGATTTTTTTATGGTTATTCATGAGCATGAAATTGCTTTTGGAATAATTGATACATAATTTGTTAGCACGAACCCAATGATCGATTTTTTGAGCTCATGGTTAACTGTTTTTTCTAAGTTTCGTGGTTTTTCCCCGAAATATGCAGATTGATATCATCAGCATATAAAACAGTATTAAAGCTGGAGGCTTTCACAATGTTATTAATATATATAAGGAATAGTAAAGGCCCGGCAACAGATCCCTGGGGCACGACACATGTTACATTAAAAAAAGATTTAGTATCTCCTATTTTAGTACACTGAAACCTGTTGTCCAAGTAAGAAGCAAGTAGTTTTAGGGGTGTTCCTTTTACTCCATAGTAAAACAATTTTTCAAGTAATATTTTATGATCAACACAGTCAAAAGCTTTGCTTAGGTCTAGAAACAGAGTACAGGTTATTAATTTGTTATCATTATTACAAATCATGTCATCATAGATGGCAGCAATTGCTAATTCAGTAGAGTGATTGGTACTGAAGCCATATTGTTGTGGGCTCAGTATACAATTACTGGTGACAAAAGAGTACAATCTGCTGTAAATTACTTTTTCAAAAACTTTGGAGAGTTGGAAGTATGGATATTGGCCTATAATCGTTAGGGGATTTGGGAGAAGTTATTTTAGGAATGGGTGTAATTTGTGCAATTTTTAGAAGATTGGGAAATTCACCTTTTGCCATACATTTATTAAAAAATTCAGATAACCATGAGGATAAACTACTTTTTCTGGTGAGATGTGAAACAACTTCCTGCACCACAGTACTGTAGTTCTAAAAAAGCAGTGCTAGAATTTTAGCTGTGTGTGGGTTTTGTAAATAACACCAAACAATAAAATTAACTCTTTTCCTATTGGTACAAAGCCAATCTATGAACGTAGTACAAATTTTGCGAAAAAAGCTAGAATTTGTACAAAATTAGGAAACGTTTTTGTATAAAATACCTAGTAAATCTTGCAAACAACGTCACCTGAAAAGCATGTATCAGATACCGGGCTGTTTCATTCCTCAAATTCATAATTTAGAGACATAGGGAAAATTCCATAAAGGCATGCAGTTCAAAACAAAGTCATTGTATTTTTCGCATTTTTTTGGAAATTATTCTTTAGATGATGACGGCATGTTCTCAATTTCCTATTTAACGTGCTGACAATCTTATAAATTTTTTGTGATGCATTGCTTGTACTTTTGAATATACTAATTCGTCATAAACAATTAAAATGTTTCTTTGATTGTTGATCATTTTTTTGTCAGGTTGACTTACCAATTGGTCTTTTGCAAAAGAGAACTGTGTTTTTGGCAAGATTTTATCAAAGCAAACAATTTTAGAAAGAGACGAAACGTCTAGTGCGGTATATATGCGTTGAAAGGTAACCAGTGCGGGCTGAACTCGTTTCGCATGGCGATGAGCTAAAAGTCAAAACAGTTTTTAGAATTTCTACGAAATTTTTATTACATCAAGAAAATACCAAGAATTCCCAATCCCTCTATTAGATTTATGCTTGTTTCATTTAGGTGATGGTGTGAATGAACAAAAGGCCTCTATACTCGACGTACGGAACCCTCAGGGTAACTTTTTGGAAAGAATGGATTATAAAGAAATAAAAACAGAGCAATCTCAGAAGACGACACTGTCGATCTTGCATCTGTATGGCATTCCTGGATCTGGAAAAACAGAAATTGTTCGTCAGCTGGCCACAGACTTTCCCTACGACAGTGATGAAAGCATTATGGTTATAAAAGAGTTCGATTTTAGTGACAGCACCGAAATTTTACAAATTCGTTTCGAGGATTTTTTGAAACAAATGCTGGATAACAATCTTATTGAAGGAACAACAGCTTACAGATCAGCCTGCTCAAGTCTTGAAAATGGTAACACAAAGTCCAGTGTCAAATTGCTCCATGATGCAAATATCCCAATTTTGATCATCATTCATGACCCACTGAAACAAGACCAAAGTTTGTTGGACGATCTTGTTTCTTCGCTGAAAAACGCTGCTAGCAGCAAAACCACCAATCCCATTCATCTCTATGTAACATCAAACTCTAAAAGGACCCTACGTAACCTGACCAAGCTTGAAAAGCATGAAATTCGTGGAGTCACCTTGGAAGAAGGATTGGAATTGTTGGACGCTGCAAGTGACATTGACGATGATGAAAAGGAAGCAGCAGCTGAAATTTGGAATTATTTAAGTGGCTCGCCATTGGGCCTTGCTGCGGTTGAGTCTCACTGCAGAACGTCAAGTATTAGCTATAATGACTACTTGGATCTGATAACGGACAGCAGCTACACCCGCTTGAAGTATGCTTACGGCTCCAAACACAAGCACGTTTATGACGCTGTGATCCAATTGCTTGACACCAACGAAGGGTTCTTCGGAAAGATGAAAACCATCGCTATGTTCCACCACACCGACATTCCGAGACAACTGTTTGAAAAAATCATGCAGCGCCGACGAAAAGAAGCTGAAAGTGATAAATTATCTGCAACATTATCACGAAATAAACAAGAGGCTGGAATATTTATCAGTCAACTGGAAGATTTCAGCATTTGTGAAGTTAAAAAAGATGGCAAAAGGCTAGTGTCGGTTACTTTTCATCGAGTGGTGATTTCAGCAATTCAAGCGATTTTGGAAAGCCAACAAGCGTCTCAGATAGCTCAACATTTGAGAGAAGCAATACTATCCATATCGTCCATGGTCAGCAAAGATTTTCGAAAACGCGATGACTGGCAGTTTACGAAGAGCATGCGCTCTCACATCCAAGCAGTATTGGCCAATTCCGAGAAGTATCAAGAGCAAATTTCAGGTGATTTTACAGTTACGATGGCTCTGGCGCACCTGCAGGAAGTGCTTGGAGCTAGCATCTCTGCTAAAGCGCAAAAGGCTGCTGAAGAATGTCTTCAGAAGAGCGCCAAAATGATATGGGATGAAGTTGTGGTGCGATCCAGCACTGATGTTGCATTTGATGTGTTCATCGAAAAGCAGCAAGATCCAGTCGAGAATTACGCATCACAGATTGTCAGCGCGTGCACAGAAGCAGGAAATATGTTGCTAGAGTCTGATGATGAAATAATACGCTACTTGTCTGTCAGTTTGCTCTTGAAAGAGGAAGACATCAATTTTATTTGTAAATTGATTTCAGACAAGAAATTTGCTGAACAACTTAAAAATGCTTCAAAATATGGTTGGGGAGTTTCAACAGCAACCATTGATCAGCTTCGCAAAGAAGGCGTTTTTCTTAACGAAGTTAAACATTACGCCATATTCTTCCTTGATCGCTTGGTATCCATTGTTTATACATTGGGAAAAGTTATCCTTTTCGACGACAAGGATGTGAGCACACAGCGAAGAGAAAAATTCATGTGGATCGCCGATCTTGTTCATGCTTTGTGCGTTGAATGCAAAGCAGTTACAGGAGTGGGTCTCTTGTTTCAACAACTGACGGTTTGGCTTAAGAGTGACATTAGACTGAAAAGGACAGAAAATCTAGAAAAACAAACCAAAAAAGATTTTATTTTAGAAACGAGAAATATAGTTAGAAAGAATGCACGCCAGTCGACAAAGGAAGACGAGATCGTGTACGAAAACGGTTTGCTAAAATGCGGAGCCAAAAATTGTGAGTACGATGAAATACGACGTTGGAAAGCACTTGTTCGAACGAATACCAAACTTTGGCCGTTGCTCACATCCGATGAACGTGCAGCTTATGAGAAGGAAGCTGATGGTAATTGCAAAGCTCTTTACAACAAAGCCAGTGAGACTAAGGATACATGGAATCCATCACCGAAATACATCGTCTATTGTGGAAAGTATTTTGCTGCTAAAGGTGATTACGAACAAGCAGCAAAGTACTTTGCTGAAGCTTTGGAAACAAGGGTTATCAAAGATGATTCGTCGAAATCATTTCCATGGACTTGTTATAACTACGCACGGACCGTTTGTGAAGGAAACCTTCTTAGCCATGTGGCTTGTGCTATAGATGTTTGTGAAGAAGCACTTCAGTTAACAAATGATGTACCTAACCGATTGTTAGAAAAAGTAGAACAACAATTGGAAGTTTTGCATAGACTTCCTTACCTTAAAAGGAGACGTTTTTCTAAACCACGATAGCAAACTACGAGCTTTCACTTTGTATTTGAAACCCGAACTTCGGGTCTCGAAGTATATTTTGCCGCTCGTTGAAGTTCTTTTGTTGCTTGCTGTTGGTTCAAAGAAAGCAGTTTATATTTAGTGCCGGACTCTTATGAATAGGCCTTCTTTCGTATGTTTGTTGGAACCAGGTTTTTTTCAGTACAAACAAGCTTTTCTGTAAGTAATTGATTATATGAAAGTTTTTCAAGTTGCAATTCTTAATGTAATAAATGTTTTGTTTCAGATTTTTAATTAATTCCGTGATTTTGTGCTTCACAATTAGACTGTCTTTTTGTGTATATATGAATTTTCCATTTTATTTTAATGATGGTTGATCACAGGGGATTGTATGATGAAATATGACTGCATTGCTTAATCTTTTGCTGGTTTCTTGAAATATATAGCTGTGTGTTCTTGAATAAATAGTCTATCACGCATAAACTGAGAAGAGAAAGGGAAGTTTCTGAAATGCGCGTAGCTTTTTTGACAAAAGTTTCGTTGCTTTTCTTTCTTGCATATCAACCAACTTGTTTTCGATTAAATGGTTTGAATCACAACGCTTTTTACGTAATTGCGTCTTTTCATTGGTTTTAAAACTCAGTTTTATGAATTTGAGTATTTCCCACAAGATACTATGAATCTATTTCTCAGCCGACTTGTTGTTTTCACTTCGTTTGTTTTTATTGCACATGCTTGTGGATGCGCTAGTATAACCTTTCAATTATGTGATAGGCACACGATAAGTTTTCTTGATCCGGTTTTGTACTGTATATTCAAAATTTTCTGCGGATAGTCCAAACCCCAAAACTCTGCCAAACGTTTAGTCGTTTTGCAAATTTGCATATGTACCCAGTGGACTATCGCCAGAAGATAGGTATGTCTGTCATCCCGGGGTTTTGAAACAAGATTATCAAATCCAATCCGAATCCGGTTAAGCAGAATGTAAAAATAAAAACCCAACACAAAAACTGAAAATCCTCCGGATTTAAATCCAAATCCATGTTCATCTCTACTATAAATATATTCAGGTTATGTACACCGTAGTGTGTATACTTCCGTCTCAACAACTCTTCTTATACTTTTCGGGCATTAAGTTGATCACGTTGCATCAGAATCGAACCTTATGTCAAACAGGCAATTTTCTTGACTATTGGAGAAAGCATCTAATGGAGAGTATTAGCAATCAGTGGCGGCTCGTTGTGAAAATGGCCGGGAGGGCTGCAAATTTCCATCTCTGGTTGAACATCTAGGATTGTCGCCCTGGCTGTTTTTAATCATTAGTGGTATTTCCAGTCACTCCAGCAGTCCTAATCTTATCAAATTCGTGCATTTCAATTGTTATTACTGATACATAGAAAACATTCACTTCAGTTTAATTAACCCTAAACTTAAACTCAAACCCTAAAACGTTTACAGAAACACCAAGGTAACTCAAACAAAAGTAAATAAAAGCCGGTCCCATCAAAAGTATAACCACTACCACCAAAGCGAAAGCCGCAAAGGTGAGAATCGAATCCAATACCACAGTAATCGAATCCAATACCACAGTAAAATTGGACGCTTCCGCTCGACTACTATGACGCTGCCGTTTTTAAGACAACAACTCAGCGTTTTATTCAAACCGTGTCAAGGCAGCAGACCTATAGCCACTTCCTTTGAGCTGGTACTTTCATCATGTCCTATCAAAAGAAGTTCAAAATTTCCACAAAACTTTAAACAGTTTATGATTTTAGACAAACTTTCTGTTTTTGTAGCTTGGTTGTTATGCTTTTCCAATAAATGTTTGTATCCCGAATCAATTTCAGCTGCAATGGAATGTTCACCTTACCAAGAAATGAAAGGTCTACTTATATGCTTGCCGGTTTCCTCATGCTTCAAACTTTTCTCGTTTAAATGTTTTAAATCAGTCACACCTTTTGATGCCCAGGTATGATCTCCTCCAACAACTGCCCTCCATCTTCAAACGCCAACCCTAGACAGCTCATCATCTTACTGTTACAAGGTGCAGTGGTGCAGATAAACGAAGGGCTGTATTGTCGCAGCCCGAGATTGGCGACCAGATTTAAATCCAATGCCGCCAATATCGCCAAAGTACTAGTAACAGCATTGTTTAAGTCTAATTTTAAAGTTAAATATTCAAGAAATTCAGGTAGTAAAAATCAGTTAAGATCACATTTCCTCCGTTTTCTCTTGAAACATTCATCGTCAAAACAACAAAAACTTGCGACAGGCGGATATACCACCATGCTTCTTGTAGCCAATTGTTTGGTTTCCTTCCTTTAGGGCTGTGCCGAAGACAGCCCCGAAACCGCCAAATTCATCGGCAAGTGTGCTGAAAACGTCATCGCATCAGCGCCGTCGTTGGAAAAAAGCGAAACATTGGTTTTGTTGGATTCCTTGGAAACGTTGAGCCAAAATGGTATCGGAAGTACTGAAAATGATTGTGTTGTGAAATTTCGTAACGAAATCCAAACTTTAGGGGAATTTGGCGGAATCTTTTGCCTTGCATTTTTCAGGGAGGGCTGCAGCCCGTCTAGAAGAGCCGCGTCTGGAAGAGCAGGTAGTTTCCAGGAGGACGAAAGCTGTTTGCTAAAAAATATTGTCACTATCCACATTCCTCATGTCGGTTGTGACTTCAGTTTTTCGCGTAAAATAATTGTGAATTTTTATCAAGTAAACCAGCTGTGGTGAACTGGCGCTTAACTGTGTAATCATTGGTAGCCGTTTTCTCCGGGCACAAACGGGACTTGTGACCTCGCGATGTGACTTGTGGTTGCGATGCCCGTGTTCAGTTGGGACCAACCCGTGGCCGAGTGGCATTGCGTCCGCTTCGGTGCTGGTTTTACCAAGCTCTTGTAAATTGCAGCCACTCGCGGAACTCTGAGGTTCAGCGGAACCCCGGTTGAAAAACACTGCCTATAGCCTAATGAATGTTTCTATGTATTCAAAGTAATCGTGCTTAAAGTAGAATTTTAAGTTGATTAAAACAATGTATATGTTGTAATTGTGGAGTAACGTTTTGTTACAATTTAGTCAACTGAAACTTTTTACCATGGATAAACTTATGAAACCCTTTCGTCTGGATCTGGGACCTTCAACTGCTCCCAAACAGTGGAATGTTCGAAAATTACGTTAACAAGTTGAAGATCCTGGTGAACTGCGTGTCAGACGATGTTTATTACGTCATCAAAGACATTGTCATGACTACTCATCATAACCTGTACGTTCGAACTCCGAACGAAATTTTTGCTCGGCACCTGTTGGCAACAGCTAAGCAACAGCAATGACAAACAGTCGCACAACCAGGGGGGGATTCATTTCACCCCACAAAATTTGAAAATATTGCGTAGTAACAATTTTGACATTTGCGGAATCTTTCAAAGAATAAAGATGAAATTTTATATTGTAATCATGAAAATTTTATATTATAATTCTGAAATTTTTCGGAAATTCAGTGTGTGTCTACGTTTTGGTTTTATTTCTTGCCCATCTGCTCAGGCAGAGAGTGTGTATAGACTGTCGAAACGTCAACAATAAATACTGTATTGTTATCACACCAGTGGAGCAAAGTTTGTAGCCAGGATACTATGCCTGGTGACAGGAACAGCATACTATGTTCACATTGTGTTAGCTTTACGTTTGCCTGGTGTTACTGTAGGCTACTATTTAAGAATTTTTGCATTTTATGTTCAGTGCTTAAGCGTTGCTAGGGTTTCACAGTCAAACATTAACGTTGCAAGGGAATTTCGAATTTCACAAGAGCCTCAAAGTTCTTAGGTGTTGTTCAGGTAGTCCTGACAAAAGTGACGAGGCCCACCCACATCTGGTGGCGAGCCTGGTCCAAACATTCGTAATAAAGTTCAAATTGCATTCCTTTCAACAGTGTTTCAGTTGTCAGACGAAGTCTCGTGTCTACGATTGAAATAATAACATCAGTGATTAAATATATTCTAACATTCATACTAAGTCTTTTGCAGTGGCGGCTCGTGGTGAAATTGGCCGGGAGGGCTGCGAAATTTCATCTCTGGTTGAACATATGGGATTGTCGCCCTGCTTGTTTTTATAATTAGGGGCGTTTCCAGTCACTCCAGTAGTCCTTATCAAATTCGTAATTTGCAGTTGTCTTTATTGATACATAGAAAACATTCACTTCAGTTTAATGAAACCAAAGCCAAACCCTAAAGCGTAAACACGAACACAAAAAAATTAAACCGGCCCCATCAAAAGTATGACGCATAACCACAGCCACCAAAGCTGCAAAGGCGAGAGCCGAACCCAGCACCAACCCCGTATTAGACTTGGAACATTCCACTCGACTACTTAGGCGTTATTGTTAACAAAACAAAGCTTAGCATTTTATTCAAACCGTGTCATGGCAGAAGACCTAGGCTAGTGTCACTTTCTTTGAGCTGGTAACCTACTTTAATCATGTTCTTTCAAATGAAGTTTCAATTTTCCAAAATATTTCGAACAGTTTATGATTTTACACAAAATTTATGTTTTATTAACTGAATTGTTATGCTTTTCCAGTAAAAGTTTGTATCCTGAATCAATTACAGCTGCAATGTTCACCTTACAAAAATATTAAAGGTCTTTACTTGAATGTTTACTGTATAGGCTTGCCAGATTTGTCATGCCTCAAAATTTTCACATTTCAATGTTTTAAATCAGTCACATCTTTTGTTGTCCAAGAATGATATCCACCAACTACTGCCCCACATCTTCAAACGCCAACCCCAGACAGTTCACCAGCTTAGCTTACTGTTGCAAGCTGCATTGGTGAGAGATAAACGAAGATGGGCTGTATTTTCGCAGCCCGAGATTGGCGACCAGATTTGAATCTGATGCCGCCAATATCGCCAAAGTACTAGTAAAAGCATTGTTAAATTTAATTATAAAATTCAATATCCAAGAAAATCAGGTAGTAAAAAACAGTGAAGATCATATTTCCTCCGTTTTTTATTTAAAAATTCATCGTCAAATTATCAAAAACGCTTTGCGATAGGCGGATATACCACCATTTCTTTGTAGCCAATTGTTTGGTTTCTTTCCTTTAGGGCTGTGCCGAAGACAGCCCCGAAATCGCCAAATTCATCGGCAAGTATGTTGAAAACGTCATCGCATGAGTGGTGTCGTTGGCAAGCCGCGAAACATCGTTTTTTTGGATTCCTAGGAAACGTTGAGCCAAAATGGTGTCGGAAGTACCGAAATTGATTGTGTTGTGAAATTTTCGTCACTAAATCCAAACATAAGGCGAGTTTGGCCGTTTGGCGGACTCTTTTGCCTTAGATTTTTCAGGGAGGACTGCAGCCCGTCTAGACGAGCCGCCGCTGGTCTTTTGTATCAGACAACTTCATCACTCGCAATATCGTCTGCAGAAATTATTATCTCACAGCAAATATGTTCAACTGAAGTTTCAAAAATCTAGATTGAAGGTTTGATGAATCTGCTGAAACAAGACGAAAAGTTAGGGTGGTTATAGCCTATATATCTGCCACGCTAAAGCCATGACTGCACTAGTTAAATACGGAACCAGGTGTTTGCTGTAGGTGACAAATTTTTATTCTGTCCTGATCGTTCCGTCTGCATCTTGATTAAAACTGAATAGTTATCATTTCGGAAATGTTGCGACGAGAACTTTGTCTGTGATCGTTTGTGTAAACGTTGTACCACGGTTGAATAATCACGATGTCGTCATCGAATGAACGTTCATGAAAATTGCCCTCCCCGAAATGATTTTGATGACAAACGGACATAAAAGGAGCCAAAACCCTACACTTATTGGAAAGTTGTTTGATATGCCGGCAGGACAGCGAACATGGCTGGTGGTGTTGACATATAGCATTTTAATCCAATTTATCAGTTGCTCTGGCACTTGCGTTCTAGTAGCGCAGTGGTTCCCAAACTGTGGTACGCGAGATCCTTCTGTTCTTCTACACAAAAAGAATACATTTTGTTTTCACTTATCAGGTTCTGTTAATAAATTCCTGCATTTTTGTGTACTTCCCTTATTAGTTTCGAAAAATGTCCATTATAGTTTCTCACAGCCATTTTATTCATGCCACATGTGTGTCAGGTCTGGTTTGCCAAACTTTGATCGAATGATATTGGGTAGAATGAGTTTTCCTAGAACAAGGTGTTTTCAAGGTGGTACGCCGTGAAAATTTAGGGCCCACAAATGGTACGCCATCAGGAAACGTTTGGGAACCGCTGTCGTAGCGCATGCCAGAATAGTTGGTGTGGTACACGGTCAAAAGCATTCTCAAGCTCAAGGAAGGCAATGTGCAGTGGTTTCCTTTTCTCATGATGTTTCTGAGTAGTAACATGGCTGCATGAAGTGCGTCGGTGGTGCCACAACCCTTCATGTATCCACATTGGCTGGTGCTCAAGGTGATGGTGCTACGTAGATGTTTATCAATGATGTTTGAAACTTTTGGGCCTTCAGAATAGTTCCGAAAATGAAAAACGTTCTGCGACTAAAATCATTGAAGATTTGAGTGGATCTCCGTTGGGACTGAATGCTGTTAAAGCATTTTGTCGTATGTGCGACATAACGTATTGCGACTACTTGGAGTTAGGACCTTATGAAGGATATCACGAAATAATGCAAAAGCTGATGGAACGATTTGGCCCTAAATACAAACATGTTTTTGAGGCCGTCATTACTTTGCTCGAGAGTAAAGAAAATATGCTCAACAAAATGAAAACCATTTCAATGTTTCATCACGGCTGCATTTCAAGACACTTGATTGGCAACGTTATGCAGAGTCACAGAAAAATAAAGAAATCTGGTGATCCAATCGCTATGCACCTGAGCAACAAAGTAGAATCAGGATCGTTCATTGACCAACTGGCCGATTTTACTTTTTGCCATGTGGACAAAACCGCAAAAGACACAATAGTCACTTTCCACAAACTTGTGTTTTCTGCAGTGCAAGAACGTTTGAAAAGTGAAGAAAAATGCGAGTTTTACCATCATTTGAAAAAAGCAGCTTGTAGTATTTCTTCACTTGTAAACAAAGATTTGAGAAAAAGGGACGCGCTGCTGTGGATGAGAAGCATGGAACCTCATGTAAAAGCTGTGTTAGAGCATTTTGAAACATGCGATCTAAGGGAAGGTGATTTCATTTTCACAATGGTTGCGGCGCATTTGCGTGAGATGCTTGGAGCAATAAAAAGTTCCAAATCTCCAACGGAAGCTGAATGTCATTTTAAAATCAGCGCTTGCACTCTCTGGAATGAAGTACAAAAGCGATCCAAGTGTGCTATAAAGTTCGACGTTTTCACAAACAAACAGTCTAAGACTGTGGACAGCTTCGCGTCACAAATTATTGAAGCCTGCATAGTTGCTGGTGAGGATTTACTTCAATGTGGTGTTGACATGACTGAGTACGCTTCCATGGTTTTGCAACTGACAGAAGAAAATGCTGATTTTCTTCAACCTTTTCTTACAGATAGAAATCTGTTTGATACCTTGAAGAAAATTTCGAGAAACTATTTGACGATTCCTAAAGAGCTGATTGCAACGCTGCGTGAAAAATCTCAAAAGGTCTTTCTCAGCAAAACTGAGCATTGTCAAATTTTTTTTATAGATCGGTTGGTTTCGGTTTTACATTCGTTGTCACGAGTCATTCTCTATGACGACGATACGTTTTCTGAAAACAAAATGGAGAACATTCTGTGGACAGCAGATCTGGTGAAAGCACTTTGTGTGGAATGTAAAATTGTCACAGGAGTGAGTCTTATGTTTATGAAGTTAAATCCTGCTGTCCAGAGAAACATCAGACTTAAACGATTGACTACCTTGGGTGAAAGTCAAAGGAAAGCAGTTTTGCAAGAATTGTTGGTGACTGCTGAACTTAATCTTAAACAGCCTCCCACAGAGACTGAAATAGTTTATGAGAACGGATTAATGAAATCTTTTCTAAAAACTTCGTTTGACGATATAGAAGATCTACGTTTTTACCTTCGCATTTGCACGAAGTTGTGGAAACTGTGCAGCGCAGAGGAAAGAGAATGTTTTCGAGAAGCATCGGAAGAGTATTGCAATTTGTTAGATACAAAAGCAACAGCGATGTTTGGTTCATGGAATAGATCAATCAATTGTGTCGTTCACTGTGGAAAGTTCCTTGCCGCTAAAGGAGAATATGAGCAAGCCGTGAAGTTGTTTTCTAAAGTTTTGATGGTCATGAATAAGAATGGCGACTCAAAAACATACTTCTGGGTGTGTTACAACTACGCAAGGTCTGTTTACTGCGGTAATCTTCAGGAATACGAAAAACAAGCCATACGCTTTTGTGATGAAATTCTCAAATGCGGTGCGTGCGAGAAAGGACACTTAATCAAAAGAATGAAAAAGCAGTTGTCTCTTTTCAGAGCAAGCTCATAGAAATGACGGAAATTAATGAAACGCCTACATGTAGAGCACCACCACGATGACCCTATTTTTCAATATAGGCAACAACGTTGAAGTCTGTTCACAAAATGCCTCTTCTTGGTGTTCTATTTTCTGAATTGGTATTACGAAATTGCCAATTTCAACTTTCAAATAATCTTTTACCTAAACCACTTGTCCAAAGCCTTGACACAAGAGAAGTCAAAGCTGTTGTACGAGTACTGTTTCTTTATGATTGTGAAAACATACTACCTGCCTAGAAAAAATCGTATCTATGAATTTTAATACTAAAAGGGAAAAATATCGAAATATTCTAAGCGCTTTGTCGATTGCATCTTTTTCGCATTTATCTGTGCATACGGATTTGGTACTGCAAATGTTAAGTATGATTGTGCTGCTACTTGTGCCTATCTGTAAAACAGTTAATAAAGAACGGTACTTTAATGATAAGATATTTTCGGCAAGCGATAAAAGTAAATGCTGTTTTGTCCTTGAAGGGAACCTGCTTGGTCACTTTTGCTTGGACATTTGTTAAAGCAGTGTTTGACGTAAAACTAGGATTTCAGAATAAACGTCTGCAAACGTTGAAAATCTTTACTGATGGAAGAACAAGACCCAAATCACTTCAAACGCTTATTAAAAAGTCTTTTCTTAAACCTATAAAAACTACTTTGAAACTTTTACGCACATACACAAATGTTTTGCTTTGTTCATATGAAAAAATCTTGTCCTTGCCAGAGCAGAGGTTCTGCGTTGCAACAGTTCTGCGTTTTTGTACAAGAAACATACCGTTGACCTTTGACATTTCCGTTGTCGCTTTCAACCGCGTTTTCTGAAAAAGGTTTCAGGATTGTGAAAAAATAACGTGTTGTTCACTTGTCAGTTTAAACGTATGACAAAAATGAAAACTACTAAGTAAATCTATTTTCGGGGTGCGCGTGATTGAGTGGTGAACCAAGCCAGTCAATTGACGTGACTGCTCAAAAGACTGGAATCAATTAATTAGTGTCGAAAGTATGTATTATTTGCTCGTATTTAATGTTTACTGTTTGTGATAGCTTCATCTTTGTTTATCAATATTTGAAGTAAACTGCAACCTTGGCAGTATCTCTCGACTACGGTTTTTGATAAACTATAGAAATGAAAAATTGACTGTAGTCAGATGGATCTGACATTGCAGATTGTACAGCAAATATAGCAAACATGTAATAATGTTTGCTCATGCAATCTGAAACAGCGCGTTTTCGCTTTCAAATAAGATGACATTCTTCTCAGTGAAATAAAAACTGAAATGCGGTTTCATTTGATTCTCAAGTGCCGGTCGTAGTCGAAAGTTGTTTTCCTTTGTTGTGACGAAAATTTGATGATAGCCTAGGCTACATTACAGAATGCTGGCAAAAGCCAATCACGTCACAAGCCACGACCAAACAACAGAACATGGGTTTGGGTAAGATGGCAAGCTGACAACAAATGGGCGTATTGTTCAGCTGCAGCCTACAGACTGCCTCGCCTGCCTTAAACAGATTGCAAAAGCACACGTATTACTAAAAGGACGTAGGCGGTTAGACGAGTAAGCCTAAACGTTTGATTTTAAATCTCCAAATAGTATTAGACTTCGTTTACACTGTATCACACAGAGATGCAAAAACATACCTTTGAACATACTAGAAAAGCCCAATAATGATGTGTAATGATCAGCAAAGTGCATAGTTGATGCAACCCCACCAAAATCTCCAAGAAAATTTGAAAACAATAGTGAGTTCGAACTTTGTAAAGAAAATTAGAAAAAAATCGATCTCCTCCTCCGCTCTGCCTCCGCCAACAAACAGGATTCTTGGACCCTGCGTCCGCAAAAAATATGCTGAGTCCGCTTCCTCGGACTTCAAACACCGCTCTTTGTCCACCTCTGATACAGATGCACAAATTGAAACATACGCCGTATCAACACTTGTGTAAGACAAGATGCTTGAATGCACAATATAACGTGCAATATAGTTTGATGCCAAAAGTCAATTGGTGATATGTTGAAATTTAATTCTTTTGCATGAAAAATGTGAGTTACACTATTGCCAAGTCTTCTTTTTCCAATCAACAGCCAGTTCACTAAGATCAATCGGTGTTTGACTGTCAGTTCAGAGAGACCTCGTGTTCTCTTACTTGAAGACTCTATCTTGTCTTGTAAATACAAGTGCAGATTAATACCGTAGTCTAGAGGTGATTGATGTTGGGAATAAGACGGGACCCAGCAATTATTTCTGAACGAAAAATATGGCGTGGTAACGCGATGCCAACAACTAAGTGTAACAATCATGCTCGTTTTACCTGAAGGCTTAACGTACAAAGAATGCAGCAGAAAAAAAGCGTCCTGCCTTCAGGCTGCGCTGCCGCTATTTTTAACAAATGCCGCTGTTTGACCACAACAGAGTTAGTTCGTTCATCGCGTGATTCAGCGCAAGCATGAACGCTTGAATGTGAGTAAAGTGCAAGTTTGTGCAGATATCTACCGAAAGATATTTAGAGCTTCTTCCACTCATATTTAATCGACGGTTCTGAAGATTGGACTTCAGCTGCTTAAACGCAGAATAATGTGGACTACGCAGCTGGCTTCTCTTCACATATGATTATAAGTATCTTTGCTAACTAGGGAGTGAGGTTAGCAATAAAATGTTGCAGTGAGTGACAAAGATACAAGTTCCGTTTTTTGTTTTCTTTAAGAAGCTATGAAGCGTATGATGAGTCGGTATATTATACTCAAGGACTGCAGGTGTTGTCATTAGAATCATCTGTTTTGCCAGACTTTCAAACGGGTATTGGCAGATATTGCTAGCCCACTGGCTTTACTGTGCTTTACAGAAATTTTATTACGAGGAATGAACTAAGCTAAGCAATATTCTAAACGAACGTTCATAGAAAATGTGCTTCTGCATTGGCTGTGATGTGAAACATTATAGCGTTTCTTTGAAAGTAATATCAAAAGGATAAAAAGCCTATCAAAAGTTCAAAAACTATTTTCGAAAACATGATATCCCTCCGCACACGTTGGCAAGTTTAAATTCAATGAAATAATGTTCTTACAGCATGAAAATTGAAACATGAAAATTTTGCAGCATGAAAATTGAATCTATTCTAGACTCTTATCAGTACAGTAACAACACGACAATACTGTGCATCTGGGCGTGAGAAAGGTGCAGGGCGTCTGTATGAAAGCGGTTACAGAAAAAGAATGAAAAAGAAAAAAACGGTACTTAGTTGTTGTTCAATTTCCACTAACAAAAGCCCGCAAGACCGCCTGACACTGCAAAACTCCGATGAAAAGGGATACTGCCAGTATTGGATCCTGCAGTACGTTTGTTTGTTTTTACAAGATTTCCCGCAAACAGTGATTGCTTGTTGACACTCTATATCAGGAGTCGGCAATCTTTCCCCAGCTGCGGGTCAATAACAGACTCTGCAAGATCTGGCGGTCCGCACTAATTTTCCACCCATAATTCCGTTCCCTTCACATTTTGTGATGTTGTTAAAACTTGTTAATGTATGGAATTATAATCAGATTAACTCATGATTTCCACAGTTCATAACGGAAGCACAAAATACGACATACAGTACATTTATAGCACCGCATTATTGTGATATTTGATGTTGGTTTTTCTTTCAAAGGTTCTGAAGTTGAGGTGGTAAGTTGGATGAGGCGAGAAGCATAATATCTTGCAAGTGGTCACTAGTAAGTTGTGTTCTCAACTCGCCCTTGCTAGGTTTCACTGACGAAAAGAGTTGTTCACACGCATACGCATTACCAAACATCGATGCCATTATTTTGACAGGATTAATCAAGTTGGGACATTATTTGAATTCAATATATTTTTTATAAAAGTTAAGCAGTGATATATCCTCGGCGTGAAATCTTGATTTTGCCTCGTTACTGCACTGCAGCTCGACTATAATTCCATCTGAACCTTCTCTTCTGCTGCAGTTGCGACAATTGTAATGGTGCTGCTGGGCCGTATGATTTTGCTCGGCGGGCCGGATCCGGCCCGTGGACCGTAGGTTGCCGACCTCTGCTCTACATGTTAGTTAAATCCAGGGTTGCCAGATCTACTTTTTGCCAAGGGACCAAATCTAGTCCAGAAAAGAGAGCCAAACGAGAGGCAAATTCCAAGACACGTGGTCAATAAAAGGACCAACCATTTTTTCCAAATTTATCAGTAGTTACTAGGTACAAAGTCTTATGAACAGGGCCGGATTAACCATTGGGCAAACCGGGCAAATGCCCGGGGCCTCGCGCTTTTGGGGGCCTCGCACTTGAATATAAAAACACTCCTTAACTGATGTCTGTCTTGCACACGGCTACGTTCTTGTAGTAGCAAGAAAGCGTCTTACGCGTGCTATTGTGATTGGACCCAAAGATCGAAACAGCTTTTCTTTTAGCCGCACAACACCTTCCTCTATACTCCTCAGACAGTCATAATTTAAGAAAAAGCAACGGCCAGTTACATTGCTTGCCAAAGTACATTGGCAGCCACTACGGTAAAGAAAAGAGGCAGTTGCTTAGAAGGGTGGAGGATGCAAAGAGAAGGTGGTTCGACACAGGAAGCAATCAAGTTCATCAGTAAGTGTCTCCTACATAACCTCAATCCAAAGTTTGTTAGATTCAAGTTGTACAAAGATTCTGCGTCCAGATCTAAAGCTGCAGTAAATTTCCTGCAGCTTTATTTCCAAAGAAAGTTGACGCAGTCAGAACCTCAAGTTCATAGTAAGTGCCTGAGGAGTATAGAGGAAGGTGTTGTGCGGCGACAAGAAAAGACGTTTCGATCTTTGACTCTGTTACTGGTTTTTCATGCTTTTAGGCTGTTTCACCACACGTCAAAATTGTCGAGCTTTTTGGATATCGCGCTGAAAATGACAACTTTGATATTTATCGTTTTTGAGTGACGTAAATGAATTGAACCAAACAGCACCACGCTTTATGACTCAAGACTTGGATCGAAATCAGTGCATCCATGCGCTTTGGCAGAAATTTTTCCAGGAGGGGGGACAACGTCGAACTTTTGCTTACCCTTTGCAGGTTGCTGACGATGCAATGCAAATGGGCTTTCACAAAACGTTTTACCCTTTCTACCCCGTTTGTCTGTGCTGGTTGAACTTCAATTCTAAATCTTGTATCTGAAATGTTTTCTACACTTCGGCTATCAGAAACGCTTTTTCATTTCGTAAACAGCCTAATATCCATTTCGTCGAGCACTTTCAACAACTAAGTCATAATTTAAGAATAATCAACGACCAGAACAACATGAGCGGTGAAAAAACAAGAAAGTTGAACACTCTCGCAAAACTGTTTCAAGCAATGAGAAGTAGAACTATAGGTTGATAACACTATCGGACGACTTACTAAAGTTTGAACACCACGCAGGCTTAAGTCATTGAGCAGGCAAAGCCACATTTTTATACTGTGTGAAAAGATACCTGCATAAGAGCCGTTTTATCAAGCTATTTTCTCGGGCACGTTGATCACAATCTCACATTAACAATGGATTTTTCAAACTTGTGGAAGCACTGCTACAGATTACTCATGCTTCTTTTCACACAGTATATAACTATACGTGGCTCACTGCAATCAGAAGTGTCCAGGGTCTAGTGCTGAAAACAAAAAAAGGAAGACTGCACCAAATAGTTCGAATCAAGTGAGTATCCGACTACAAGAATTTCCGCACTGGATCTTCCTGTTTCACGGTGGTGGTACGTTGCTGTACACGAGATAACTTGTCATTTATTTATTTATGCTGCTCCAGGCGCAACACGTAGAAACTGAAATGAAAAATCTAAATATTCAAGTAACGTTACTAGTGCAAAACGGTGTGGGAACGCTGTTTCCACCCACTACACCACTGGGAATGTCACTGTCTCGCTGAATTACCTACCGATTGTCTGTGTTCAACAGTCTCATGCAGGGCTCCCATTCAGTGATTTCAAATAAACCCCGATTGCACATCAAAAAACCGTATTCGTACAATAAAAACCCATAAAGCTTGAGTTACGAACAAAAACATGTAAGTGTACTTACTTGAATTGATACGATAATCGAATACTGATTTAATTATAGTTCCTCTTCCCAATTTTATTCTGCAACGCAAACATTAATATTTGGACGACCTTTTTGTTGCTCAAGGCGTTTTTCATAACGATGGTAACTTACTCCGTTGATATCTCTTTCACTAATTGTAGGAACACATTTGTTTTTAAACTAGGAAATTCTGTGCAATCCTGAACTGCGGCGGGATCTAAAATCCCACAAAAAATACATTCCCAATGCCTTCTTCCTCTAATTGAAATTTGTTTTTTAATTTATATGCATAGGAAAACATCGAAATTTACACAATCAGTCCTAAACCTTGTTTCACCAGTTTCTTCAATTGGCATTAGACAATAACATTATATATGTATATAACCCCAACAATGATCTTATATGAGGATATGAAAGCGATTGCTCACGTTCTGCATCATCCGATGCGCATACTTTCTCACCTGATGTGCACATGCAAACACTGTAGTATAAAGTTATTTTTACATTATTGAACACAATGATGTTGCTGATGAATTTATCACTTCAAAAAACAGATTTAACGCGATTTTTCATAATTAAACCTAGACACCCAGGTCGACTTAAAAACGTAGATCTGGGTGGAAAATCCCCGCAGTGGGAGTCCTGGTCATATGCTTAAAACGCCTGCTATCGTATCCTTAAGTAGGGGTGAAAGTTTGAGGATTTTCTGCCGTGTTATTGTTACGCAACAAAGACCAACAGTAGAACAATCCGCTAGCAAGTTCCGCAACCTGCCTCTGCAGGCAAAGCAGCGGACGTGAGCGAACTGCAATCTCATCATTGCGTGTTTGAAGAAATCAACCACATGCGAACCGCCGTACATGGTTACCCCGATTGTCTCTGAAGCGTAGGCTACCAAATCGAATCAGTTTTGACGTTGTTGACCGGTGCTTCTGCAAAGTTGAAACGAGGGACTGTGAAACGCTATGCAGTTGCATTGGGCGTTTAGGGACCTCGCGGTCATGACTTTGCCCGGGGCCTCGCGTTCATTTAATCCTGCCCTGCAGATGAACCAATACTTAGAAATTTATCAAAAGGCAATTTTCCTCAATCACAACCGGAGCTCAACAGCAAAACAAGTACATGATGAAAGATCATAAGAGAACTACTTGATTCCCATGTGTAGCCATAAGCTGAAATATATTTACCACCCTCGATAAGTGCTAAATCAATCAACAACAATCTTAACAAAACCAACAAACACGTGCACCTTGGTAAACACTCGTTACCAGATTGAACGTAACAGTTCTCAGTGCTACCTCTACAATTGCAGAAAGTAACAGTTGTTCTGATGAAATTATTTTCACATCAACCCACAAACTTCAAGGATCCTAACAAACTTTTGGAATAAAAAAACTTCAAAATTTAGGAATTTGGTGAAAATCTGCGTACTAAAAGAAATTAAAAAAAGGTTTCTCGGACAGGACCTAGGGTGGTCAGATCGAATTCTTGCAAGGGGCCAAATCTACGCTGGAAAAGAGCCAAAGGGCCAATGAAAGTTTTGGGGCCAGGAAGTGTCATTTGGGACCAAATTTCTGAAATCTGGCCCCAAAGAGGCCAACCTGGTAACTCTGGGTAAATCAGTTAGAACAGTTTCTCGTGAGCTTTACTTGGAAAAACGTGTCTACCTTGGGCTTACTTCATACGGTTAACTGAGGGTGTTGCGACGATACTTTGATGCTGTGCAAAACTTAATTGTCTTCATGCTGTTTACCATCGGCGTATGGCATAGAGCAGTGGTTCCCAAACGTTTTTGTCTGCGGAACACTGCAAGGTTATTTTGTGTGGACAAGGAACTCCCGCCAGAACTGCCAAGTAAACATAAACGCTTTATTTCACCCAAATTGCCGTTATTGAGGTTTCGACAGTACACAAAATTATGCACAATAAAAGTAACCATAAAGCATAAATAATTCAACAACAAGCACGTCATATCAGCAGTTTTTGCTTAAAACTGGAAAGTATAGCTCGTGGAACCCTTTAGCTTTATCCATGGAACCCTATGGTTCCGCAGAACCCACTTTGGGAATCGCTGGCACAGAGGATTAAAACACTGTATTTTGTATTGCTTGGAAAATGACAACTTCAAACAGCATAAATAAGCTCTGTGTCCACTGTGCTTGTGTGGTTCATAAAATATGTGGTTACTATTACTATAAAAAAGGAGCTTACGTACAGATAATCAGATCGACAGCTAGACGACATTTTCGAGGGCGGCAACACGGTCCCGCATGAAAATGTATATATCCGAAACACAAACCTAATAAAAACGCTAGAAATCACGGAAATTTAACGAAGAGAACTTCTGAACCACACGAAAGGGCTATAAATTCCAAGAAAAGAATGCAATGCCATTTGTGAAGAATGTAAGAAAGGGTTTATTTTCTGTTGAAGATCTAACGCAATTGTAGAAACAAAGCCTGCACAACAAAAGATAGATTTTTGAGGGGCACTACACATAAGAGGGACATACTTTTACGATTTTCAGACAAACGGCCAAATAGGTCACACTTGCGTGGGGCCCCAAAACTAAGATGGTCTACGGCCCCGCGCTCCCTAAATCCGTCCCTGCTCGTCATCCAGGGATTTACGAAATTCACAGCTGCGCATTTTGTCGCGAAGTGTCATGTCGTGAACTCTTCGCAAAAATCCCATCTTTGCCGCTTGTGCTTGAGATAGTATTTGTTGGTAATTACCCAAGATTCATGAACGTATGTGAGGTCCAGAACAGTTTGCAGTGTTTGAAAGCTCCCGCCTGGTGACCTGACTACTAAACGATAAAGCTCACACAGAACTGCGTTTGGTTTAGGAATCCGTATATGTACCTACTTTTTCTGCATTCCGTTACTCGTGAATATGCAGATCGCAGATTAATATCGGACTCAGGGCCGCAAACAGCTCTTCATTTCGGGGGGGAAAGTTTCATGAAATTTCATTCGATGACGTCATCGTGCTTATTCAACTGTGGTACAACTTTTTCGCAAATGGTCACATACAATAATAATGTATTTTTGCCCGCAGACACGAACTCCATAATACAAGCACACAGATTCTGTACAACGCTGGTTAATCAAAACAGACAAAACAGAACGTTTTACAACAGCGTCGGAGGCTGAATCACCGGTGTCAAGCGAAATTTCTGACTTCACGCCATATGCGCATGCACAGAGAAACATTCAACATATTAAATACGCTGAGAAAACTGATGATTAGGGCTTAGGATTTGGTGTTTAGGTAAGTGTGTCGGGTTAGGGTTTATGTTACAGTTAAAAAAAGAAAATATTTGAAGTCTAAGATTAAGCGCAATATTTTTCACTGGTTTTACTTATTCCCGTACTGTAGCTTGTTGTGGGTATCTGACTTCTAACCAAAAAGTTTTAATTTACACAACACATCAAAAAAGTAATCGCCAAATTTTATCTTTTTACTCTGAGAAGCAAAATAACTGACGCAAAATAACAGGTCAGAAATTTCGCTTGACACTGGGCTACAGAAACCTACCTAACAGCATGTTTTGTAACGGCGTTGGAGAGCGAGCCTCAGGTTTACAGACGGATACTTAACACTATTTGTTCACTTGGTACAACACTACTGCAGACTGGGACGCTAATTCCTGATCAAGTCCAGGTAAAGTACAAATGCATTGTGACATGCACACCCTCAAACGAACAAACACTGCAATGTCCGAGCACTCAGTCACAAAGTAAAATGCGGTTGTAGTGTTCAAAGAATAAGGAAGAATATAAACAATCTGACTGCTTCAAAGCAGGCAACCATTACGTTAGTAGACCTTCCGCATCTTTCGAGAAATAAGTTCATATTTTTTCTTATTACAGCCTCAAATGTAGGAATGTTGCATTGAACCTGATGAGTCATGACTGCTAACACTCGCTCTCCAAGGCAGGTGGTATAGAGCTCTGCATCCAAAATTATAGGCCACACGCAATATTTGCACGCATGACTTTCTGAAATTCCACCGTAATTGTGATACATACATGGGCGTGCAAAAAGAACGAAAAAGTACATTTTTAACTGCATTTGAACATCGGGAAAAAGAGGCTCGCAGCTTGTTTGCTGCACAATATTTTTATCGCAGTTGTCTCTGAATGTCTTTGTCATCTGAGAACTCAGTAGCCAGTACAGCTCCCAGATATTTGTGTTGGTCAACAGATTTTAGTTTTTTACCACCTATGCATCAATAATATGGGGTGACTCTGCTTTTTGCACTCTTAGCCTTAAAAGTCATACAAACAGTTTTACTGTAGTTGAAAATATTTTGACACAAAATATTTGACACACAGATAAAAATTCTCTTCGCAACATATCCGAAAATAAGAACTTTTCAGTTTTAATCAAGATACAGACCGAACGATCAGGACAGAGTAAAAATTAGTATTCTCATAAAAACACCTGGTTCCGTACTCAACTAGTGTAGCCATGGCTTTCGTGTGACAGGTGTATAGGCTACTACAGTAGCCAGTGGCGTACGCAGAAAATTTCCGAGGGAGGGCAAAGTTTCGTCACAATCGTGTGCCGTCACAAATCAACTTTCGGGGAAGTGCCGAAGGCACGATTACTCTATGAGTCCGGGGGCATCCCCCGGGAAAAGTTTGTAAAATTACACCTTAATATAAGCATCTTTGTGCATTCTGGAAGCAAGTTTTAGTACAGTGTTTCTCAAACTTTTTTATTCCATCGACTCCTTTTCACTCCCGACACGTCGTTTTCGCCCCCCAATCCTGATAAAGCAAACACAAGGTTGTAAATTTAAATAATGTTATTTAAAGAACGTATTAGATAGTTGAACCAAGTCATTAAGTAGCTTAACTAAGCAATTGTATTACGGTGCTAATATTACGTTCAGAATTCTTGTGTTAATCCAGGGCTACGGAGCCTCTTAATCCAGGGCTACGGAGCCGGAGCGCCGGAGCTGGGCATTTTGCCCGGAGCCAGAGTTCAAAATAAAAATCAGAAGGAGCCAGAGCTCGGTTTAAAATTTAGGACCGGAGCTGGAGCTATGGCCATTTGAGAGGTAGCTCCTGCTCGGGGTCGCTTCCTAGGTACTAACAGTTTTGCCAGATAGACTTACGTGTGCTGTTTATAGCACACTAAACGCGACTGCTACGAGTTACGACGCCAGACTGCAACAATGGATCTGCAAGCCTTTCATATTTCTTTGGTTTTAATAATCGCTAAGGCTGTGACATCGCAGCTGGCAGGCGTGGTGTTATTGGTTGAACAATGGTTCTCAAACACTGTTCTAAGAGCTGCATGCAGCTCAAAAACATCCTTTGTGTGGCTTTTAGCAATCTTTCTGTAACGGATTCTATTTGAATAAGGGCTGATGACGCCTACTTCATAGGCGAAATAAATACTCTGCAAGAGCTTGGTGTCTAATTCTTTCCTGGGAAAGCAATCCTTTCGTTAGGCAGTTTCTTTCAATAATACCTCTTCGTTAGTGCAAAAAAGAAAACGTGTCAATTGACTTGTGGAAAAATGTTTTAGAGCGCCCCTCTAACAAAATCGTAGGTCTGGGTTTGGCTCCCTTCAGCGAAATGGTTGTGAACGACTGTTGTAGAAGTAAAAAAAAACATAACTACCACAACATCTTACTTTCTAGTCAGAATGATCAAACCGGGTCAGTAGCCTAGTAGTGTAGCGATCTAAAAAGGACTGAGCTATAACGAATAGGTATATAATAAAATATCCAAAGCTTTTGTAGCTGTGTGGTCATGCTGTTAGCAGGGAATATGATTAAGATATGATACCATTGCAGATTTAAGCGTAAAATGCACGGCACGCCATTGTAAAGCAGGAATTTTTATTAAAAACCATTAGGCTTACTACCAAGGTTTCCCAGATTATTGGCAAAGTTCACTGGGAAACATTACGTTTACAAGCAGTAGCGTGACATGAAAGTTATAAATAATTGGTAGCAAACTACCATTGCTGTGCATAGCAGTATGAGGGTATAAAGATCAATGTAAATAAATGTGGACTTTTTTGAAGTTTTCATCTGTGGAAAAAGTCTGTTTTCAGGACGGTAACCATCATTCTTATTTTCTCCTAAGCTTTGCATGTTAAATAGTGCTTTACTTGCGATTCATCACTGTTTATTTTGAGTGCAAACGATAAGAAATCAGAAGTTTTCAGTTTTTTAAAAAGTCAAGTGTGAATTCCTTCTCATACTGTTTCTTTGAACAAAGGGCTTTTGAACACATCTTTGCATTTGTATTAATGCAAATTTGTGCGTGTTTGAAAGAACACATGAGAGAGGTAATCGACTATGTGTTTTTCGCTCTTTGCATGGTTTGCCCGGGCAGCGCTGTTAGCTGGAATCGCCAAGACTGCAACAGGCAAAGCATGCAACGAGTGCAAAACACTTGGTCAATTGGGACTGGTCTGCTTTTAAATGCTCTGGCACAAATGCAGTTTTCCAAACAACCATTTTCTTGACTCTGGTCGTAAGGAATAACAAAAGGTCCTCACTCCTCAGGCATTGACGGCAAAACCAGCATTTGCCTTTCCAGAAATTGTTTTATTACCATTATCTTGAGTTACGTTTCTGCTAGTAACTGTTCTCTGAATCATCTGAATCTGTGATTGTTGTTTTTTCGCTGATTTCCTCATGGTAATAGCGCAGCTTGTAAAAAAATATCAGTTTAAATTATTCAACAAGGTTTGGCGTATTCTCTTAGTTATGTGCACTTGATTTCATTCATTTTCTATTCAACTTGAGGCACATCAGGTCAATATCAGTTCAATTAATGTGTGATCAGGTCAATTAATGTGTCAGGTCCAAATGTGTCAGGTTAAAACATTAGGTCAATTCTTGTGTGAAAACGACCAGAAGTCGGAGCCATGAAAAAAGAGAGTTCCGGAGCCAGAGCCACTATCATGAAAACCAACAACTCCGGCGGCTGAGCCGGAGCTGTGTCATTTTTACGACGGCTCCGCAGCCCTGAATAATCCACGCTGTAACGGGGCACATAGACGATCCAGAGTAAAAATTTAACAGACAAATTGCTTGAGCAACAACCTCCAACGATTATAAAGTAAAAAAAATTGCAAGAAACTAACAAGTCATAATATTAGGCTACTGAAGTTAATTCAGTGATCGATTAGTGGTAATTCATTTACGACCCCTTCGTGTTGTTTCGCCCCCCTGTCGCCCCCTTTGGATTTTTCGCCCTCTTGCCATTCAAAATCACCCACTTGGGGGCGATTCCGCCCACTTTGAGAAACACTGTTTTAGTATAATGCTTTTACGAGACTTATTAGCCGGTGAGACAGAAAACTGAACTTTTGTTGTCTGAGGCTCATGAAATAAACCTATATGCGTGCTTGGATGTTACAAGTTTTAGACATGTATTGCTTAGTGAAGACGCTTATTGAAGTTTGTGGGCTCAAATCGCAAGCCAGCCGAAGCAGTTTTTTTCTGGTGTTCATTGTTACCTGTGTTAAGTTACGTAACAGCCACGTGTGAAGCAATTTTGTCAGTGAAAGAATGAAATTATAAAATGAAAATCAAGCAGAGGAAACGTACAGTAGTCATAAAAAAAATTTGCGCAGTGCGTATATCAGTGACCAGAAAACAAAGTCAGTTTATTTTGAATTGAGGCCCTGGCCCGCCTTTGTTACGCCAGTGCCGAATACTGTTTATACATTTTTTTATTTTTAGGGTCTGGGGGGGGCCATGACACAGTGCCCCCCTCCGCACGCTAGTGACAGTAGCAAACCTGCCTAATTTTCGTTTTGGTTTAGCAAATTCGTTCTAGCCCTATTCGTCTAGCATGTGCTTGAATTTCTATCACAAATGAAGATCCCAAACTGGTAAGATAACCTATGTCAAGAGTGAGGGGATCTTTGAATGCTACCATTTCGGGAAAAATGAGTCAGGTGTTTTGTGCCTTTGGCTCATACCGGATCAGGTGTGTTTGGGGCAAAATGTTTTTTTCTGGCATCCGCGAGTTGTGTGAAAGTTTTTAGAAGAAAGTTTAGGGCTAAGAGCTTTCAGGACTTGCACTGGTTGCAAAAGTTAGGATCTGGTAAAGTGTCATTTGGAACCAAAGTGATCTAGTTGGTTGGTGCGTTCAACACTTGACCAGCACTCATATGACACTTTACTAAACCTTTTTCCCAAGCCGTGGTACTGGAATCAACCCAGAAAAACGCTAAAACGTGAAACAGTCCTCAACGTAAATTTAGTCAAAAACTATCAGGTTTCGAAGCGAAAATGCAGCTAAACAACGCTTTTTCAAGAAATGTACTGCGTTAATAATGGCGATCCGCTTTGCCCCTAACAAAAATAATAATCAAAAGGTCGTAGAAGAACAAGCGGTTTGAAGAGGCACTAACTGCTATGTCAAGATTTCTCTTATCAATTTGAATGTTCCAGCAATTTGCACCGTTCAACGGTACACTAGTGTTATAAAGTTTTATGAAGGCAAATAGAGGCCTGTCTAAGACAAAATAGTACACGAACAAATGGAAAAAAATGCCTTAAAAGTAGGATCTCCCAAATTGACACTTCCAGCATATTTGTGGTTGAATACCAATCATTTGCGAAATTTTCGATCAGATAACCTATCTCATGATAAATCTTTTAAGAAGATAATTAACGATCAAGACAAAGAAAAATTCAAATAAGATTTCTTAAAAATCATTAGAATATAAAATTTCATCTTTATTCTTTGAAAGTTTCTACAAATGTCAAAATTGCTATGCAATGTTTTGAAAAGTTCGGGGGGGGAAATGCCCCAAATGCCCCCCCACCTGGTTGCGCGCCTGATCGGAGGCCTCCTAAAGTTACTTGAACTTCTCCACAATCTGCAGTGTATTGCTGCTTACTTTCAGCTCGCACTTACCTGTGTTTCTGGAGAGACCCAATATCTCGGTCCTTTTGGTGCTAATTTTCATTCCCGACTTGGTCGCACGAAGCTGCAAACCGTTCATATGCATGTTGGAGACGCTGTTCAGAGGATGCAAGCAGTCAGTACCGGATTGAGGTTGTGCGGGGCCTGTAGCATTTCAAGGGCGCAGGCTCCTCAGTTTAAAAACCATCTCAACACCTGCTAAATCATAAAGTGTGTGGGCAGTGGCGTAGCCAGCCCAACAATTTGGAGTGGGCAAAATGTTTGATTTTAGGCGAATAACACTATTTTGTTTGGAAAAACGCCTCTCAAAGCACAAAATGACTATATGTTCTTAAAACTTTGGGGGGGGGCATGGCCCCTTTGCCCCCCCTGCTACGGTTATGTGTGTGCGCAAGGCATCCGTGTTACTAGCTTTACTTTTTGCGTGCTCTCTCCAGTTCGCATCGTGACATGGAAGTCTGAGTGTATCGTGCTGACTGCCAGTGTTCCCAAATGGCTGTGACCTAAATCTGCTAAATGGCACCACAAAAAACCGCTAGATTCTGCTAAAAGTCTTGTCACAGATTGTCAGGTAAAATCTGCTAAAAGCAGTGAAATTATTTTGAAAAATCGGTTATTTTTAACATGATTGAAAGAAACCTATAAAGTTATAGAATAGGCCTATATTAATTTTTCGTCTTGCACTCGCTCTCAGTAAGTATGGGCTGAAAATTCCGGTCTTAGCCAATGCACCTTTCGGCCCACAATTTTCTTTCAGTCAACATTTTGAGCAACGTAACTGCATCTTACCTCGTTTTTTGTATGACACACAGTTCTTGACGATCTCTTCCAAATGGTTGCATGTTTTCACGCATTAGAACAATGCTCAGCGATAAACAATCTGAGCATAGCTTCAGCCATACAACTTTCTAAGTCTGGTCTTTGTAACTTAAAACTTTGTGTTACATTAGGGAGCATGCAAAACGTTCTTTAGTGTTATCTGAGTGCTTTTACTACCGGTTATGCCTTTTTAGCTCACAACATTTCGCTATGGTTGCATTATTGCAAACTTCGCAAAAGGCTTTTCTTGAGTCAGCAGCGTAGGCAGTAGGCACTGAGCCAACTTTTAAGTTCTGAATCTTGAAACAATATATGTCGAAATTTTCGGCAGCTTTGTCGTGTCGTGGAATAAAAACATTCTACCAATATTGTCGTTTAACCTGAGCCGCTCCCTAAGCACACAAACAAATCATGTAGGCTTCACCAAGCCATCTAATTACTTGTTATTATGATACAATTCTACTTAAAACAGCTTCTTTGCATCATAATTTTAAAAAAGTTCCAAATAATTGCAGTCAGCCGGTTGTGCTTTATCCTGGTGTTACCAAATTAAAAACGTCATAAAGAAGAGAAGTACTGTATATTTTCTGATGAAGAAGGTGTAACAGTTTTCATTTTGAAAAAGTGTTGAAACAAGTTTTTGGTCAGGAATTTGTTACCTATTAACCTGCCAAACGGTTGGTAGAATCCTGCTAGAAAATCAGCTAACCGCTAGATAGAATTTGTTACCTATTAACCTGCCAAACGGTTGGTAGAATCCTGCTAGAAAATCAGCTAACTGCTAGGTTGAAAATTTTGCAGATAACAGTGAGAAAATCCTGCTAGATTTAGCAGCAAATCAACTAAAATAGCAACACTGTCAGCTAAAATGGCAACACGGTCAGTGACCGCAGTCTTGTGCCTTTTGTTACGTAACTGTACAAAAAGAATCAAACAAGAATTTGTGGACACAGACAGAGTTCAATTGAAAACCTTCGTTTACTACTTACCGCAAAATTAGCAAAATACTGACTTCTTAGACTGAAAAAAATCTTCTATATAATGTAATAAATAAGCTTTATTACAGAAGACCGCGGGGTCCGCAAAGTGCGGGGCCCGTAGCAATTACTACATTTGCTACTATTGTTAATCCGACACTGCAAGCATTACCAAATCGTCCACCGAAGGCAAACGGTTGACCTTGCAGCCTCAATCAGCGAGACTCTCATCAATTCGGCTATAACTGTCTATCCAACTGATTTGGGTATATATCCAATTCCTTGACTTGAAGCATAAGCACCAAGAAGTATTGTGTGCCAGAATGTAAGAGCTTTTAAGTGAAACAATGTATTCTGTTGTTACCATGGTCAGTATAATATGAAGGGTAAGTAGAGCTCAAGAATTGATGATGCCTACTTTGTAGGCGAAATATATACTCTGCAAGATCTTAGTGTCTGATTATGTGCTGAGAAAGGATTTCTTTCCATAGACAGTGTAGAGCTCAGAAACGTAGAACGTTTATCGAGTTCGTGACAGAATTGGACGGAGAATATGCGGACGTGTCATTATTTCCCAAAAATGAGGTGGCTGAATTCAGGGAAAGCATTGCCTTTTTTTATTCTCATTGCGAAAAGAATACTTGAGTTTTCTCAACGACGAAATAGAAGCTACTCATGAATGTGATCCACTTGAGTGACGAACGATTCATGACTTCATTGGCATTCTTGAGAGATATTACTCACCGCTTGAATATTTCGAACATGAAACTTCAAGACAAAATAAAAATATATCGCAGCTTGTGAAGGACCTTGATGCTTTCCTGCTTTCCGCCAAGAATCTTTTACATTGCTTTGCTGAAAGATGATGTTCCGCATTTTCCTTCATACTGCGAATTGGTTGACAAAAAGAACCTTCTCGATTTGCAAATTTCGTAGAGAACTTGGGTCAGTTGATTGTTGTAATTAACACATGATTCCTTGACAATCATTGTTTGAAAGAAAAATAAGAGCTAGTCAACAATCCAGCAAGAGCAGTGCTCGTCAGTCAAACCTAATTATTCAAGAATATTACTTTAATTGCAGGAGCGTCCCTTCTATAGAAAATGAATGAAAAATTCCAAGATTTCAGGAAACGTCTGAGCCCTGACCAGTATCCAAACATGATAATTTTTGCATTAAATATGCACGTTATGTTTGCAAGCGCATACTTGTGCGAGAGCACGTTTTTGATCATAAAAAGAGAGAAGCCAATAACACGCAATAGGATGAACGAATAGACATTGAATGCTTGCTTGCGGCTGTCAACAATCGTACAGCCTCTTTAAACTGCAAGGAAAATTCGGCCTGCCCATTCAAACGCGCCGCCTTCGACTTCCTGAATACTTTCGCTGTATACAACCTTGAGTTTATTAAAGTACACGCTTACAGCGCATACTTGGAGCAAGGTCAAACGTACAGGCAGAGCCCGGCGTACGGTTTAAGCTGTTCGTACTGGGCCAGGTTTGCCAAAGCATGAGAATGGACGGCATAAGAACTGAAACCTGGAATGACAGTTGCGAAACGCGTCGAAATTAATATACGTGCCCCGAAGCAAGTCTTCTTCTTGCGTATGGAGCTTTCCTTCCGAGTTTACAATTACAATGAATCGCAGCGTACAATTACGACACATGAATCGCAGCAGACAAAGCATAGTGAAGCGATGGCACGTGCACTATGCCACCGCGCTATACAGCACGTAATTGCACAAGATGCAGTCGCAATTTATGGGCCAATGCTCAAGGGAAACCGGCGATTTATGGGCCATTGCTCCGGCATAGACAGTGTAGAGCTCAGAAACGTTTCCCTTGAAGGCGGCGCGTTTGAAAGGGCAGGCCGAATTACTTGCTGCGAAACCGGCGAGGTGCTCAAAAAACCGGCGAGGGGCATCGAACTCCTGTCTCACAATTGTGAGGCCAGCTCTTTACCGAGAGAGCTAGCCGGCCGCGAAGCAAGTAATAAACGCTTAAATGGGATCTTGGGATGTTACAAACCACGATGAGCATCGATATTGACGTTTTGATCAAGGAGCGACAACATGTTCAGACACGTCATTATAACACATTTGCATTATGCGTATTCGTTCTTTTGTGTGTTTTGATGTTTTCAAAATAGCTAAATAGAACTGAAAATATCTTAACTCTATCGCCACTGTCTTATCTTTGAGAGTTAATAATTCTGACCGAGGTAACCTGCATTTGTTTCAGGCACGCGAGTTTTCTGCTGCGGCCCCTCCTGTTGACAAACCTGTGCCACCCTTATGCAGACTATGATTAGGAGTGGTGACAGCCAGTGGTATATTTAAGGGGTGGCGAGCGAGGCACGTGCCTTGGGACCCCCTTGGTAGCGGCCCCCTCGAGGTATTTGCGTGAAATGTTTCTCATTTTTGGTAAAGAACACTTACTATCCACTCATATAATATACTCCGAAGCAGATCATAAACACTCAAAAAAACAGCCACTGTGATGTGCAGGTACTCTACTTTCACAGGGGTCCCCAGTTGCAACTGTAATGCATAAGTGCTCTGCTTCCAAAGAGGTCCCAACAGCAACTGTTATTTGAAATTACTCTGCTTTCAAAGGGCCCCAACAGCCACTGTAATGTGCAAGTAGCCTACTCTTTTCTGCTATTGAAGGGCCCTTCAGCAGTAGCTGCTTTGTGTCAGTACTCTGATGTCAAAGGGGCCCCAGTATAGCAGCTGTAGTGCGTAAGTAGGCTACTCCGCTTTCAAAGGGTCCCCAATAGCAAACGCAGGATGTAAGGGCCTTTCTTGCAACGGGGCCCCAACAGCAACAGTAAAACTAGAGAAGTGGGTGCGATGCCAACGCCAGTTTGCTATTCCTTATATTTTATGTGTTGCTAGTTTTGTCTTTCTAACTTTCAATATTTTTAAAGTTGTGTATCATGAATATCCTTTTGCATTTCATGTAATGTCAGGTATGACGTTGCCTCAGGAACGTATCACTGGGTGGCCTATGTATCCCTTCATAGGCTTAATCAAAAGGTTTTATCGCGGTTGACTGAGTATGATGACGTCATCTGAGGACTATTTCCAACCTTGTCTCGGGTCTCCCAAGCCTAAGTCCACCACTGCTGATAACTTAACCAATGTACACAACAAGTTGTTTGGTTTCTGGTGAGACTTAACATATGTTGCATTTTAGGTTTAACTCTGGCTAATATGTGGGTTCTCTTTAGCAGTTAAACCAAGGAAGATATTCGCAGGTCAATGCTTGTTTGATCCCCATATTGCTTCTGACACCTTCCTAATTTAATTCATGAGAATTCAACACAAATAAGGCTTGTTAAGATGTATTTTATTGTTCAGAATATCATTGCCGCATTGTTAAATAAGAGTATTTACCAATTAGATTCTTTTACAGTTCACACAAGTTCTCTCGAATCCATCCAATAGACACAGAGTATATTTTCTAAGGTGTATCTACAATCAGCAACATAGTCTGAAACAGTTATATAATTTATTTATTTAGGTAGATTATCTCCATTGGAAGTAGGACTTATATTAAATCGCCTGGTCATGGTAGGCATTTCCTGTTTCAGGAATTCGCCTCAGTCAGGAAGCTATGAGTCACTATCTTAATACCTTAGGTGTTTCCTGGTTTACCAGGTAAGCAAAGTCTATTGACTTGTAAACGTTTAACCCTAATGATAACTTGTTTTAACAGTAAGTAGTTTTGACATTCTAATGTTTTCGTTAATTGTGACAGGACTTCATTCTGACAAAGTTAATTTATTGTACAGAGTGATAGAGTTTCGTTAAGACAAACATTTTAAGTTTTGTCCAAATGTGTCATCTAGAACTTATGGTTCATAGTGACAGATATTTGACAAGGCATTTTTATGAAACAGTCTGTCAGCGGGCACTCCGGACAAGCCGTTTTGTGAAACAGAGTGACAGAATCTCATGGGGACAAGCCACTTCTCTTAACTAAAAATGAATCTACCTTCATTTTTAGGTTGAAAACTCAAGCCGAAAAGAATGATAGGGCCTCCCCCGTGATAGATTTCAGCACTCACAACCAACCGTCGAGTATAATTGGCTGCAAGGCAGAGCCTTCGTTTTACCTCTGCTGTCTGACCAAAGTGGGCAGTACAACCGAGGGAGAGAGAACCGTCAGAGAGTGATACTAGTAAACTCTGAGCTTGAGCCTGCAAATTCCGGCTTCTTTATACCCCTTTTCAACCAATCAAATTGAAGGGGTGTGGTTTACATTTCCTTTTGTTGCTAAGAAACACCACCATGTATGTCTGTAAGCTTTCCAATCCGGTTGCTTCCACTGGTTTGACGTATTTATGACGTTTTCACGCTTCGTTGACTTCAGATCTTTCTGAGGCTGCTGTATTTCCAGCCTTCCAGCAGCTTTCCAGCAACTGTCCAGCAGACTTCCAGCAACTGTCCAGTAACCTTTCAGCAGTCTTTAAGTTGTCGTTTAAGTTCTGTTTTTGTAATTTTAAGTTCTTTTAGATGTAGTAGACAATGTAATTGCTCTGCTACACCAAGACACACAACATTGCCCGTGCCAACTCGTTTCAGATGCCAGACCCAAATTTTAAAAACCTTCAAACAAGAAACGAAGCTGATTGTGATGCCAGCAATGTATTCTTCATTTTGATTCCAACATCACACATCTAAGAAGTACAACACGGAAGGATAAAACATGAGGGACATGTGAGACAACTATCAATCTATACTTAGCCAACCAGGAAAGGTTGGGGGGGAGCTTCATGGAGTGCGTTGACAAGAACAGATTCTGGTTTGCATGGCAGAATTCGCCTCATCTGAAAACCTGTGTTACGGCCAGAACGCCTCAGTGAAAGCAGACAACTGGTATTTCTGAAAACATCTGGCAACCTTAACTAAGTTGCAGCAGTTTTCCACATACTGGCTGTTTATCCAGGTATGCTAATTTCCTGTTAAACGGAATATCTTAACTAAGTGCTCCATGTGCACTGTGACTGAGAGATAAACCCAGAGTGAAAGTAGGTATGCGAAAACGCTATCAAAGTACTTGAGATAAGCTGCCTTTGTACCAACGCTGCCTTTACATTAATTTCAAATTTCGCGTTTACTGGACTTTTGACTAGCTTCACATGTAAAAAAAAACTCTTTTGTGTTGAACAACCTTTGTACTTTTAGGTTATATCATTGCTAAGACAAATGTTTCAAGTTATAGGAATTATTAAAGTTTGTGTTTGATTTGATCGCATCGTATTCGAAAACTTAGTTGCCTCTCAAATCTGCAACATGGAACAGCAGCTCGATTTGCCAGGTTAGTACAAATCTCAAGTTTTGTTGATCTAGTTTTTTACACCATGCAGTTCATTACAACTAAAATAATTCTGCGTTTGCTGAAACATTGTGCCTTAATTTAATTTGCTTTGTTGTATAAAATACTATTTTGTCAATAAAAAGCACATGCAACGTTATCCTGTTAAATTTATTGCTGTTAATGACGCTGACTGTCTTTCAATAAACGACTCAAACCAGAAATACAAAAGAGGCAGACCATCATACTTCTTAGCACTTAACGTCTCACTCAGATTTCATCGCATCTGCCGATGGCGATAAATTGCATCGCTCTTCTTTTTCTTCTTTTGAGCCAGTTGTTCTAACCACTGCTTGGCCGCATTCATTAGATCTCGGGGCAGGTGTTGAGCAGCCATTCGACTGTGTCATCGTCCAGAACCCTTAGGCCATGCAGTCCATGAGGAGGTTGTTGGATTGGACATTGAAGGATAACATGGTCGACGGTTTGTCCTTCTGCGCCACACTCACAGGCCGCAGAGGAGGCCACACCCATTTGTACAAACATGAGCGGAAACTCCCGGCGCCGGTGCGGAGGCAGTTAAGTCGGACCCAGGCACTTCTTGGGAAGGTCGCCCCGGGGGGTGGGTGCTGGTGTCGGGGATGAAAATG